>JAESGR010000167.1_pt1 | contig 98522 bp, 92 predicted proteins | sample 9269771 | NCBI WGS metagenome assembly JAESGR01 (sample SAMN15739572, study PRJNA653492) | algae metagenome | isolation source: Chroococcus sp. CMT-3BRIN-NPC107 and co-occurring heterotrophs from well... | place: USA: Clark Mountains Wilderness, California | collected 2010-04-18
CGTCCTGTCAATTTTGCCGTTAACGTCCTGTGCGGTTTGATTGCCTACTGTTATCAGCCTAAAAAGCCTTCTCTTCATTTAGAATGGGCTTTACCTCCCTCTGCTTAACCCGAACTCAGGTTACTTAGGTCTAACACAGATACACCGCAAATTATTAACCCTAGCGATCGCTCTCAAGTAACTCAACAACTATCAGAAAACGTTATCCTGACAACCGTTGACGACCTGTATAACTGGGTCAAAATGTCCAGTTTATACCCATTGATGTTTGGCACTGCCTGCTGTTTTATTGAATTTAGTGCCATGCTGGGCGCTCGTTTTGACCTTGACAGATTTGGGATGTTTCCGCGCATGACTCCCAGACAAGCCGATTTGCTAATTACGGCTGGTACGATAACCATGAAATACGCCCCGGTTTTGGTACGCCTTTACGAACAAAGGCCCAAACCTAAGTATGTAATTGCCATGGGTGCTTGCACGATTACGGGGGGAATGTTTAGCGCCGATTCACCTAGTGCAGTGCGGGGTGTAGATAAGTTGATTCCTGTAGATGTATATTTGCCTGGATGTCTGCCAAGACCAGAGGCGATAATGGATGCAATTATCAAGCTGCGGAAAAAAATCGCTAACGAGAGTTTACAAGAGCGATCGCACGTTTCTCAAACCCACCGCTATTACACTTGCGTTCATAACAGGAAAATTGTGCCGGAAACCCATACCGGGCAATATCTCAAGAGTCCGCAACGACAACAACCATTAGAACTTGGCGAGTCACCCTTAAACGCTGCGCTACAAACTAATTCTCTTGAATCAGTTCAAAATACCTAAACTGCTACTGTAAGATTAATGACTTCGCACTTTACCCGATAGTAAGGGCGCAATGCTTTGCGCCCCTACGGTTAATGTTTAATCATATAGGCTCGCTACAATATGACTGCCCTAATCCTCAACTTAAGTCCCACAATTGAGCTAACCGACGAGCAGTTTTTCCAACTGTGTCAAAACAATCAAGATTTACGCATTGAACGCACAGCACAGGGAAAACTAATTATTATGCCACCGACAGGATGGGGAAGCGGAAACCGAAATGGTAGATTGACACAGCGATTATTTAATTGGACTGACGCTGATGGAACAGGAGTCGCTTTTGATTCTTCTACAGGCTACAAACTCCCCAATGGTGCAAATCGCTCTCCTGATGCCTCCTGGATTAGCCGAGAGCGATTAGAGGCTTTAAACCCAGATCCCACCCGATTTATGCCGATGTCCCCTGATTTTGCTGTAGAGTTGCGCTCTGCAACCGATGGCTTACGGGCGACACAACAAAAAATGCAGGAATATCTTGATTGTGGCGTGCGTTTAGGTTGGCTGATCGATCCCCAAAATCAGCAAGTTGAAATTTATCGGTTAGGGCAAAATGTAGAAGTATTAAAGTCGCCTTCTAGTTTGTCTGGGGAAGATGTATTACCGGGATTTGTTTTAAATTTAACAGGAATTTTGGATTAAACCAATTACAAAATGCGATCGCATTAGTCCTATCTAAATTTTCCCTGCAACAAACCATCTCAACATTTACGTTTTAAGATGAAATGACTTAAAACTTACTTTATGAACGCAAATATTATCCCAATATCAACTCTATTTATTGGAATTAACGGTTTGGTTGCCTTAGCTCTTTCCTTCATCGTTGTTGTAGAACGTACAAAAACAAGGGTTTGGCATGGAGAATCTGTAAAAGATGTGGCAATGCAAATCGATCCTCTGGTTAATCCTACCGCGTGGGTTTCTACCGTCGAGAACACAAGTCAAAAACTCGTCGCTAGCCAAGCTGTAGATCCAGGCGCTTTACAGCGCAAAGTTCGCGCTCATGGCAATTTTGTTGAATATGTACCGCTTGGATTACTGTTTATCGTTGCTTTAGAATTAATGCGATCGCCAAGTTGGTTATTGTGGCTATTAGCAGCAACCCTTACAGTAGGAAGACTCGTTTACGCTTGGGGTGTCATTAACACTTATGGACCTTCCATAGGTAGAGCCATTGGTTTTTTTGCAACTTGGTTTGTTTATATATTAGGCTCAACCGCTTGTATCTACTATGCCTTTCAGGGTTTAAGGTAAGTATTTTTGCACAACACTCCAACCCGTCAGCGACACCCAAACTAGCCCAGCAAATAAAGTAATATTTGTACCAATGTGAACGCTCCACGCCCAAGGTTTGACATGGATTAATGTTGCGCTTGCCCCTGATAGTAAAACTAGCCCAACAACCACTAAACCTGCTAAATAATGGGATGAATGACCTAAAGAGCCAAAATGACCTAAAGTACCAACAATTCCGATCGCAAGTAACAGTAAAACTAAACCAACTAAACTAGCACCCAGTACGTAATGCAAAAACTTTAACCAACTTGGTTGAGTTATAGATTTTGTTCTAGTTCCAAACATCCAAGCTCCTGTCACCGCTAGTAGTAAATAAGCTAGGACAGAAAAACCCATTGACCAAGCGGCTATTTTCCATAACCAAATAAACGAAGGTAGATTCAACCCTAGTAACCCAATTAAAACTTAAGCGTAATGTATTCTAATAGCTACGTTACCTCACTTTTCAGCTTTGTGAGTTATCTTTTCTTAAGGGCAGATTTTAAAAAATTATCAAACGGGCAGCTAAAGTTAGCAACCCGCAAGCACTTGATGAAGTTTTTTCATTTTTGGCAATTTTTAAGAAACGGCGGCAGTCAAATTTTCATGCTTTGGGATCAAACCTTCATTTGCTGCTTCTGATGCTTGCACGTCTAATTGCCCTGTAAAAGCACTGCTATTTTCTTCATCCATTAGCAAGCGATCGCAGGGAATATTGTCTGACAAAATCGAACTTGCCATCATGCCTGTATGAATCTCTAACACTGCTTGCGACGGCGCTTCAAATACTAACCTTTGTCCGGGAAAAACTACCCGCTCAAAATACCAATTTCCGATATTAGAACTACGAGCTATTTGAATTTTACTTGTCGCATTCACGTAGCAGCAAACAATACGGTGGGATTCATCCGATGGTATAGGATCGATTATTTGAGCCATAACTGCTAATCAGCTTTTACGCCGTTTCTTAAAACTACCTTTCAACGCTAACACTGGCGATCCCCACCTGTTGTAACCTCTACTACCATCTAACTATTTTTTAACAATCTACTTCTTAAGATAGACAGACAGAATGTAAAAACTATATTAACTCCCTGCATTTTATGCAATAAGAAATTGACGAATTATAAGATTAGTGTTAAACAGCGCAGAAAAAATATTTTTCTGGAAATTCTTAGCGAAGTTTTATCTAAATCCTCCCTCTCCTAAGTAAAGTAGGTGTTATCGTAAAGTTATATGAATAAACTTCATAAAACTCGGTAAGTTAAAGGACATCTCCTCTAGCTTACAAAAATAGAAGTATAAGTTGGATCTAGAAACCAGCAGGAATTGGGCAAAAAAGCAATCTGGTTAAGAAAGAGTGTGTTGCTGGTGACAGATGACGTATAGGACTAGATAGAAGTTAAAAAACCACAATGGAAAACCGCATTCTTTACGTTCGCCTTCCGTGCAATCCTATTTTTCCGATTGGGGTTGTCTATTTAGCTGATGGCCTACACAAGCAATTTCCCGAAGTTGAGCAGCGTATCTTTGACTTGGGAGTTGTACCGCCCTTAGATTTTAATACGGCTCTAGATGAGTGTGTGGACGAGTTTAAACCGACCCTATTAGTATTTTCGTGGCGAGATATTCAAATCTACGCACCAGTAGGCGGACGAGGCGGAAACCCGTTGCAAAATGCTTTTGAATTTTACTATGCCAGCAATCCATTAATTAAATTACGGGGAGCTTTGGGCGGATTTAGACTTGCAGCTTCTTACTATACAGAACTTTGGCGCAATCAAGGATTAATTTCTAGAGGACTAAAACGCGCTCGAAAGTACAATAACCAAGCTCGTGCAGTAGTGGGCGGCGGCGCTGTTAGTGTGTTTTACGAGCAGTTGGGTAATAAATTGCCCAAGGGAACAATTGTCTCGGTGGGCGAAGGAGAGACGCTGTTAGAAAAGCTGATTAAAGGGGAAGACTTAAAGAGCGAACGGTGTTATGTAGTGGGAGAAGAAAAACCACGCGATCGCCTAATTCACGAACAACCCACCCCAATTGAGAAAAGCGCCTGTAATTACGACTATATAGAAAGCATCTGGACAGAATTTCAGTATTATCTGCAATCGTCGGACTTTTACATCGGCGTACAAACAAAGCGTGGATGTCCTCACAACTGCTGTTATTGCGTCTATACCGTAGTAGAAGGCAAACAAGTCCGCATCAATCCCGCCGATGAAGTGGTTGCTGAAATGCGACAATTATACGATCGCGGTATTCGCAATTTTTGGTTTACCGACGCGCAATTTATCCCCGCTAAACGGTTCATGGATGATGCGGTAGAGTTGCTGCAAAAAATTGTCGATTCTGGGATGAATGACATTCACTGGGCGGCTTACATTCGCGCTGATAACTTAACTCCTCAGTTGTGCGAATTGATGGCTAAAACTGGGATGAACTACTTTGAAATTGGTATCACTAGCGGTTCTCAAGAGTTAGTTCGCAAAATGCGAATGGGCTACAATCTGCGAACAGTTTTAGAAAATTGCCGCGATTTAAAAGCCGCAGGTTTCAACGATTTAGTCTCCGTCAACTATTCTTTCAACGTGATTGACGAACGCCCCGAAACTATTCGCCAAACCATTGCCTACCACCGAGAATTAGAAAAAATCTTTGGCGCGGATAAAGTTGAGCCAGCTATATTCTTTATTGGACTGCAACCGCATACCCATTTAGAAGACTACGCGCTCAAAAACGGCATTCTTAAACCAGATTACGATCCTATGAGTTTAATGCCTTGGACAGCCAAAAAACTTCTATGGAATCCCGAACCATTAGGCTCGTTTTTTGGTGAAGTTTGTTTGCAAGCGTGGAGACAAAACCCCAACGATTTCGGGCGAGAAGTTATGAATATACTAGAGGCAAAACTAGGCAAATCCGAGTTAGAAGAAGCTCTCAGCGCTCCAATTTCTACTGATGAAAAGCAATTAGTAGCAGCATCATAATATATAGTTTCGGCGGTTCGTTAGTAAATTCCTAATATGTTACAAGGTTCAATTTTACAAAAGTTAGCAGCAGCCCATGCTGAAAAAAGACCCCTAAACTTTGGGGTTTACTACAAAAATACTTTAGTTGCTCTGTGTCACGCCTTAGAAGACTGTATTCTAAGCTGTAGTGCGCCTCCCTTGGTAATTACCGCCTTTCAACGGGGCAAATGGTATCTCCAAGAAGCAGATAGGTACAACGAATTAGCCCAAAAATCTACTCAAGTAGCAATCATGGCTGCTCACGAGGCGGGATTTGTCGAACATCCTACAAGCCAATTGCCGAATGTAGACGTACTAGCATTAGAACCAAGCGATCCTGTAGCCCAAGAATGGCATTTAATGATTTTGGGATCTAGCTATAGTGCTATGGTACTTTGTCAAGAATTGACAGAGGCAGACTATGGAACCGCCGGAAAACCAGATACAGATTTAGAGCGGAAATTTTACGGATTTTGGACATTTGAGCCTGCGTTAGTGCAAGAAACAATGGAAATTGCGATCGCGCATATTCAAACCTACAACCCAGAACTCGCCCAGAAACTAACTAATCAACTCAAAGAAATAGTTGAGGCTACTCCAAATACCGAACCCGACGACTTAGGCTCTATTGTCTCCCGCGTAGTAGATTACTTGCATACCAGCGAAGTAGAAGGCAACCCAGAGACGCACCTAAAAGCCTTAGACAATAACCTAGTTTCTAACGAACTTCAGGCATTTTTACGTCTGGCGCAACTAATAGATACTGCCGATACCACTAACCAAATGGCTGCGGCTGAAGTTGCCGCTTTAGCCGAAACTGTTGGGCAAATGCTCGATTTACCAGCTTGGCAGCTAAAACGCTTGCGTCTTGCTGGATTACTACATAAAGTCGCCCCTTGTACTGTAACGGTTGAGTATGGAGAAGCCCCTAGTTGCCCTTTAATACCCGCCGCGCAGGTGTTGCGGACAATGCCCCGGATGAGTGCGATCGCTCGTATAATTACCCATCAAAACGAATGGTGGAACGGCGAAGGACAACCCGGCGGTTATGCTGGGGAGGAAATACCTTTAGAATCGAGAATTTTAGGCTTAGTTACCGCTTTTCAAAAGCGTACAACCCAATTACAAGCATCCCACCATAGCGGCGACTCGGTACTAATGCAAGTGTTAGCAGAGTTTAGAGCGCAGCAAGGAGAACGTTGGGAGCCAAAACTTTTAGATACCTTAGAACTGTTAGTAATGGGATTGCAACAAGGCATGAATTTACCTGTTGCTTTACCTAAAATTAGTGCAGGAATGTGGTTAGTTGATTCTCAAGGTACGGATGTGCCAACTATTAACGATAAGAGAGTAATAAGCAGTGGATATTGAAGTCATCCGTAAAGGGAAAGTCGTTCATTTACCAGGAGCTAATTTAGAAGATGAAGATTTTTCTAATTTGGATCTCACAGGCATCAACCTAGCCGGAGCAAACTTAGTTGGAGTTGACTTTTCTGGTTCAAAACTAGAAAGGGCGAGGCTAGAGGGAGCAAATTTACTTGGAAGTCAGTTATTAGGTACAGACTTAAGGGCAAATCTGTTAGGAGCTAATTTGATGCAAGCAAACCTAAGCGGGGCAGATTTGCGCGGTAGTAACTTAAGAGGGGCGAATCTTATGGGTGCTAAATTAACCCAAGCCTCGTTTGCGGGAGCTTTTTTAAGTGGGGCTAATTTAATGAGCGTCAACTTGCAGGGTGTGGACTTGCGGGGTGCAGATTTGCGAGGAGTCAATCTCAGTGGCGCAAATTTACAAGGAGCGAATCTAAGTCAAGCCAATTTGCAAGGGGCGTTACTTCAAGAAGCCAATTTAGAGGAAGCCGATTTACGCAATGCTAATTTATCTGGGGCAAATTTGACCGGAGCCAATTTATTGTGTGCGGAGTTGGAAGGAACTAATTTAGCTGGAGTCAATTTTACAGGCGCTTGTTTGGTTGGTACGGTAGCAAAGTAGCAAATAGTTAAATAGATTCTCTAAAGTAAGGGTATTTAATTCGCTAATGCCGAGACAAAGCTTCGTTCGGAGAGCTTAGCAATATCAAAGGATATATAGGCGAAATTCTTAGAGACATGATGTATATATATGAAAACAGGTAAATTGTACAATTTGTACATTCTGAACCAAGCTTTGTAGAGGAAGCTCTACCCCGCAAGCATTGCGTCCTATTGGAAGAATAATAAAGCGATCGTATGATTAGAACTAATCTTAGTGAATCTCGCGATAATTTATCGGACTTAGTTAATCGTGTAGGTTACGGTCAAGAGCGAATAATGCTTGAGCGACATGGAAAGCCAGTAGCGGCAATAGTTAGTCTTGAAGATATTAATCGCCTAGAAGCTTTTGAAGATGCTAGTAGCTCTGCGTTGCTCAAACTTAAGCAAGAAAAAGATGAACTTATGCTCTCGTTGTTTTTAGATTTGCTAATGGAGAAGGCTTTACAAAATTCTGGGGAATTGGAAAGTTACACAGAAGATATGGCATCTGAAGATGATGAATTGATGGCAGGAGTGGTGTTTGATTCGTAATGGGTGGCGATTTACTTCATTAAACGGCTATTTAGCAAACAACGCCGTGATTTACAAGCAGAAGTTCGCCGCTTGAAAGAGACTTTGCCTCCTGAAGAATACTTGAGTCACAGTTAGGTAAAACTTTACACAGCGATTATGGTTGCCATCAAAGAAAGAATTCCTGAAGACCCTTTCGCTGAATATTTTGCTTTATCTGGTTCCCTCAAGAAGTACGGACGAGTCAAAAAAATGGAATTGCCTAAGCACTACCACCTTTTCTTTTGTGCTTGGCAAACTCCAAATCACAAAGCAATCTTCATTCTCTGGCTAGGCTACCTCCGTAAAGCTGGAGATAAAAACGATTGCTACAAAGCTTTCACCAAAATGATTGAGCGAGGCGACTATCCAGAGTCCCTTGACGAGTTGCTACTGTTGAGCGACGAAGATTGACTGAAGCGGATGTATCGTCGATGGTAGGATACGTTACTTACTCATCACCCAGGCCATGATACTTAAAAATCCTATCCCCACCAATCCAGCTAAGGGATTTTGATTAACGCCTGTAACCCAGTCGGGAACTTGCCCAGAATATTTAATTAATTGACCAACGTTGATAATATAGTAGCCCCAAATTAAACCGCCATGAATGCCAATCGGTAAACCTAGGCGGTTTTTACAACGGCGTTTTGCCCAAACTAACGTCAACCCCAATATTAATAAACCGGGAAATTGCGGCGCTGTTTGGAGCATTTCTGATAGTGGTTTAATAAAGTGTAAAGCTGCAAATAGTAAAGCATTTATCCAAATCGCCGCTTTTGCATAGTCGCGCTGTAATTCATCTAATAGCCAACCGCGAAATAACAATTCTTCTGCAAAACCAGTTGCGATCGCAACTACTAACCCCTCAACAACTATTTTTACTTGCAACCCTTGCTGCCACTGTAACCAACCTAACAATCCTTCTAAGCTAAATAAGCTTAAAACCGTTGTTAAACCAATTACTAACCCAATTAATAACTCTCTACCATTAGCTCTTGTACCTACTAAACCATAATGTCGCAATAGCCGAGGTTGCTGGTAAACGTACTTTCCCCAAAAGCTGAGCAGCAAAATAAACTCAGCATACAACAATACAATTGTCAAGATACTAGCTAAATTGCGATTGCCTACATAAGCATAAATAGGTAAAGCAAAAGGACACCATAGCAGGAGCAACCCTAGCACAAATATACCCAACCTTAGTGGGGCTGGGTAGTTTGCGATCGTAGTGAAGTTAATTTGCTTCAACCTTACTCGTCAGGTTCAATAGTGCTTTGTAAACCGTGATTATTCATAGTTTCACTGTAAAACTCTGCGTGTTCTTGAGCGCAAGTAATTACCAAAGCAATGCCACTACTATGAGCTTCCATCATAATACTGACCGCTTGGGGCTGAGTGATGCTGCTTACGGTTTCCATTAAGACTTTCACCACGAACTCCATGCTATTAAAGTCGTCGTTATGCAATAAAACGCGATACCGGGGTGCTATTTTACGGACAGTTGAAGGCTTTTGTATGGTTTCAACAGACACAGGTCTTCACTCTTTTGTTACTTAATTACAACTAAATAGTTATTAAGCCTGGGCTTAACACTCATTAACTTATTTTATAGCGTATCAATGGCAAGCGCGATCGCACCATAACCAAAGGCAGAAAAATCTAGAATAAAGCAGTGACGCAAACCTGTCACGGTTAGGGAGTTGTAGAGATGAACTATAAAACTAATTTTCAACCACTACAAATTGTTTGTTTAGAACATCTTGCTACTTGTTTGTACGCCGAAGTCATCCAAGTTGTAGAATCCCGTCAAGTTTGCTGGGTGCGTCCTTTGCTTTTAGTTCAAAATTCCATCGAAGATCCATTAGTTATCGATTTGCGCTCAACTATCGATTTACTCTGGTCTGTAACTGCCTTTCGCCCTACTTTAGACACGGAAATTCTACCTTTTTTAGCGAGTATATTTGCTTCAGTACCGCCTCAACAGTCAAATCTTGATGCCCGTCAACAGCTTAACTCTTTTATTCAAAAGCTTTGGCAGGCACAAAAGAGCGAACTTGAAGATAATAAACTATCGTCTTAAATCTATAAAACTATATTTCCCCTCTTTTTAAGGGGAGGCAATAAAGCGGTGTAGCCCTGCTTTCCGCTTTATTGCCGGGGGTTGGGGGGAATCTCAACTTCAAGCGTAACGAATCCCCGCCTCTTTCATCCGCTTAATCGCCTCGTGCATCCGTTCATCAGCTACAGTAAGCGCAATCCGAAAAAACCCTTCCCCCGATTCGCCATAGCCGTTCCCAGGAGGAACAATAATCCCGCACTTATCCAACAGCAAAGTCACAAACTCCGTTGAAGTATAACCTTGAGGAACTTTCGCCCATACATACAACGTAGCTTTGGGCGCTTCAATATCCCAGCCTAAACTCTGCAATCCTTGGACAATAATATCGCGCCGTTTTTGATAAACTGACATCACCGCCTGCAATTCGGCTTCTGTAGTAGAATAAGCAGCGATCGCTGCTTTTTGGACTGCTTTAAATACACCAGAGTCTACATTGGTCTTAACTTGTCCTAAACCTTTAATTCCGTGACTAGAACCCACGACAAAACCTACTCGCCAGCCCGTCATATTGTAGGATTTAGACAAGCTATGAAACTCAATTGCTATATCTTTCGCTCCCGGTACTTGTAAGACGCTAGGGGGCTTGTAGCCATCGTAAGCCATCTCTGAGTAAGCGTGATCGTGACACAGCAAAATGTCGTATTTCTGGCAATAAGCTACTAATTTTTCAAAAAACTCTAGTGTCGCTAGTCCTCCAGTGGGATTATTTGGGTAATTAATCCACAGTAACTTAGCTTTACGAGCTATTTCTTCAGGAATTGCCTCTAAATCTGGCAAAAACTTCGCTTCTGGTAATAATGGCATCCGATAATAATCGCCGCCAGCAAAAATTGTCGAAGTGCGATATACCGGATAACCAGGATCGGGAATTAATGTGTAGTCTCCAGGTTCTACAAAAGCTAAAAATGTATTGTGGATAGCTTCCTTTGAACCAATTGATGACACAACTTCGGTATTTGGGTTTAATCCTTCCACCCCAAACCGTCGCTCCATCCACTTTACCACCGCTTCTCTAAACTCTTTTGTTCCTTGGTAGGGAGGATAGTTGTGAGTGCTAGAGTCGTCAATCGCCTCGTGCATCGCCTGAACAATAGGCTGTGGTGTGGGCTTATCTGGATCTCCTACGCCCATATTGATAATATCGACTCCCTTGGAAACCATTTCGTCGCGTTTACGGTCTATTTCAGCAAATAGGTAGGGAGGTATTTTTTCTAAGCGTTTAGCAAATTGCATGGCGATTTAAGAACAAATTACTATAAAAAACTACAAGCTTTTGGTCTGAATAAGCGTCAAGTCAAGCTTACTTTATCTCGCCAAAGGCTGATGGGTTATAGCTGACGGCTATTAACCAGTGGAAGCACCATACCACAATTTAAGCCTTGCTCGTGCAGCGCTTAAGTTTTTTGCCGATCTCTTACTAGATTACGTTTAAAATCAAAAATATTTATACATCTCCCTTTGGATAGACTTCTTTTAAATTTATATATTGTATCTTTTGTCAATAAGCTCTACAAGCCTGTTTGCGTTCTCACTAATCTCTAAAGACAGCAATAATTTATTCGCCCTCAATTGCCTCTAAAATTGAGCGTTTTTATTAAAAATACAAATAAGTTGAGGTTTTTCAAGCTATTAATTGAAGTTTAATCAAAAAAGTCAGTGAAAAGTAAATTCATCGAGCTTATAAAATTTTAAAAACTCATCAACTATCAATTGTGTAACTTTGTTGGCGATCGCACGAAGTATATTATTAGCTAATAGAACCTGGAGCAGATAAGCAAATTAGTTCGATCCAAAACTTTCGATAGGTATGTATAATACACAACTAAAGAACGCTCACTAACCTACGACCTACGGTAGATTCCAATCCGACAACTTGAACTTATTAACCTTGAAATAACTAGCGTTTAGCAAGATTTACTCGTCCTTAGACATATTCAAAGAGTTTTGTATAATCGTACACTTTTAAGTTTTGTAAATTTATGTAGACTGTAGCAATAAGTCGAGAGTAAAAACTCCACCGACTGGTCGATACAAAAGTTGATTAGGTCTGTTGAAATAGAACTTATCTCATCAAGTAGTAACCCCCAAGTTAAACAACAATGTCAACAACAATTGCTTATCCAGAAATTACAGTTATCTGCCCTCATGGTGCTGTAAATGCCTCAAATTCAGCGAATCTTCAGCAAGAAATGGCAAAAGCAATAGCACAAAATCAAAAATCTAACGTGCTAGTGGATTTAGAACAAGTAGAATCGTTAGATAGTGCAGGATTAATGGCATTGGTTTCAAGTCTTAGACTAGCTCAGACTGTAGGTTCGCGTTTTAGCTTGTGCGGTGTGTCTCCAGCTATTCGGATCATTTTTGAACTCACGCAGCTAGATCGAGTATTTGAAATATTTGAAAACACCAAAGCCTTTGAAGAAGCGTGTTCCTAAATTAACTAATGCTAAGGTAAAGCTAAATAGCTGAAATTAGCAAAGTGGTTGCAGTTAAAGAATTATTAACCGATGGGATTCTCAAACCTGCTCGTTATTTAGGTAATGAGTTAGGAGCAGTTCACAAAGATTGGAATAACGCTGTAGTGCGTTGGGTACTAACATACCCGGAAGTGTACGAAGTAGGTGCGTCCAACCTAGGCCATATTATCCTATACAACATCATAAATGCCCAACCTCGTCAATTGTGCGATCGCGCTTACTTGCCTGCGCCCGATTTGTCTGCAAAGCTACGTGCTACTCACACACCCTTATTTGCAGTAGAATCGAAGGCATTTTTAAAAGAATTTGACATATTAGGGTTCAGCTTAAGCTACGAATTAGGAGCTACCAACATTTTAGAGATGTTGGATTTAGCCGGAATTCCCTTAACGTGGCGGGAAAGACAGCAAGGTTATCCTTTGGTTTTTGCTGGCGGACAAACAGCAACCTCAAACCCTGAACCTTACGCAGATTTTTTTGACTTTATAGTTTTGGGTGACGGCGAGGAATTACTACCCGAAATTGGCTTAGTTTTGGAGCAAGGAAAACTAACTAATTTAAATAGAGCCGAATTATTTTTAGAACTAGCACAAGTACCAGGCGTGTACGTGCCTCAATTCTACGAAATGGCTGAAGATGGCTCGGTACAACCCTTGCGCCCCGACGTACCAAAAAGAATTTTGCGGCGGGTAGCGACTCCCATGCCTGCTTATTCGATTGGGTTAGTACCTTACGTAGAAACGGTACACGATCGCCTAACAATAGAAATTAGACGCGGTTGTACTCGCGGTTGTCGTTTTTGTCAGCCAGGAATGCTCACCCGTCCAGCGAGAGATGTAGAACCAGAGCAAGTTGTAGAAGCGATTGAAGAAGGAATGCGGGCGACGGGATACAATGAATTTTCATTACTATCTCTTAGTTGCTCGGATTATTTAGCTTTACCTGCCGTTGGATTAGAAATTAAAAATCGCCTCAAAGATGAAAATATCTCGCTTTCTTTACCCAGTCAAAGGGTAGATAGATTTGATGAAAATATTGCCGACATTCTAGGCGGTGCGAGGCTAGGCGGACTAACTTTTGCGCCCGAAGCTGGGACTCAAAGGCTAAGGGATGTTGTAAATAAAGGTTTAACTAACGAAGAATTGCTCCGGGGTGTAAAAACTGCCGTCGAAAGGGGCTGGGACAAGATTAAGCTGTATTTTATGATCGGCTTACCGGGAGAAACCGATGAGGATGTTTTGGGTATTGCGGAGACGGTAAGGTGGTTGCAGCGCGAATGTCGGACGGTGGGAAGAAAGCCTTTAAGTATCAATTTGACAATTTCTAACTTTACTCCCAAGCCTCATACACCGTTTCAATGGCATAGCGTTACAAATGCAGAATTTGAGCGCAAACAATGGCTGCTAAGACAAGAATTTCGCCGGATGAAGAATCTGAAGGCAAATTTTACCGACGTGCGGATATCGGCGATGGAAGATTTTGTTAGTAGAGGCGATCGCCGCCTTGCGCCAGTTATTCGTCACGCTTGGAAATTGGGCGCGGGAATGGATGCGTGGTTTGAAAGCGTCGATAAAGCTTATGGTGCTTGGGAAGAGGCGATCGCTCTTTCAGGCTTAGAATGGAAATATCGCCAAAAAGAAGAAGACGCTTCTACAACTCAAACCAATCTCGATCGCCCCTTGCCTTGGGAACATATCAATACGGGAATTGATGTCGAATGGCTCAAAGCCGATTTACAAAAAGCTTTAGCTGCCGCTACCGTCCCCGATTGCTCTTTTGACGAATGCTCTCATTGCGGCGTTTGTAGTGTAGATTTTGGTCACAATATAGTTATTGATGCGCTACCTATTCCCGAATTTGCTGGGGATTTTGTGCCAAATACCGATAGATTGCAACGAGTGCGGGTTTGGTTTGGCAAATTGGGGGATATGGCTTTAATTAGTCACTTAGATTTGATTCGGTTATTCGATCGCGGATTGCGCCGCGCATCGTTGCCAATTTCTTTTAGTGGTGGCTTTCACCCCAGCCCCCGCATGGCGATCGCCATGGCGTTACCTTTAGGAGTAACAAGTAGCGGCGAACTTATCGACTTTGAACTCACTCAAAGAGTTGATTTAGAAGAATTTAAACAAAAAATCAGCCAACAATTGCCTGCTAACTTACCCATTTATAAAATAGCGGAGGTCGGGCTAAAAGCGCCCTCGTCAGCGAAGTTACTAACTGAAGCTGAGTATTTGCTGACCGTTACAAGCCCTGTAGCTGTAAGTCAATGGCAGCAATGGATAGAAGCAATTAAGGCTACTGAAGAAATTTGGTTAGAACATTTTACGAAGTCGCTTAAAAGTCAAACTATCAATTTGCGAAGTCGCTTATTCGATCTAACTATCGTTTCTACCACTCCCAACATAGTTTTACGCTATACCGGGGTTTGTCAAAATGACGGTACACAGCTAAAACCAGAGCAAGTTATATTTATGCTCGAACAAGTAGCAGGACAAGAAATTCATTTACTGCACATTCACCGCGATCGCTTGGCGATCGCAGATTAGAGAAAAAATCCTTTCCCTTACTTTCTTAATTGATTTTTGGCAAGCTTAAGCTAAAATTGTATCAATAGCAATTTTTAGCGCTTAATTGTCTGCTATAGCTCATCAGGAGCGATCGAGGCGGAAGCAAAAATAATCAAGGAAACAGTTCCAACAACTCTTTTGCATAATAGTTAAGGAAAATAAAAGTTTTCTATTATTTATTGCTCTTGAAGAGTTTAGCCAACACTGAGCGCGATTGACTTTTACAAATGTCTTGTTTGATTGTACTCCTGACTTCTAAATTCAGGATACTGCATAAAGATTAATTACAGATGCTCAATACTTGTTGTTTGCTATGGTAAGCAACTATTGTGCAATAAGCCCCCACTTCATAGGTAATTAGCACCAATAACGTGCTTTTTGTCTTTGAGCGACCCCTTAGTTAAATTCCAACTGCAATTATCAGCAGCATCTATTTTCAGGCTTGTGAAAGCGAGAAAACAATTCTCAAAGCCATGAAACATCGCTGCTAAATTTGAGGAAATTGAATGCCAAAACAAATTATTATCGCCGAACAGCATCACATAGCTGCGGTTTTTAGCGAAGATCAAATTCAAGAACTTGTAGTAGCTACTGGTCATCATCAAATTAGTGATGTTTACCTGGGAGTAGTAGAAAATGTACTGCCTGGGATAGATGCGGCTTTTGTGAACATTGGTGATGCAGAGCGAAATGGATTTATTCACGTCACCGATTTAGGGCCATTGCGGCTGAAGCGCACCTCTGGAGCAATTACAGAACTCTTAGCGCCCCAGCAAAAAGTATTAGTTCAAGTAATGAAAGAGCCAACGGGTAACAAAGGCCCCAGGCTTACGGGTAATATTACTCTCCCCGGTCGTTATGTAGTATTAATGCCCTTTAATCGCGGTGTAAACCTTTCTAGGAGAATTAGAACCGAAAACGAACGCAACCGCTTGAGAGCCTTAGCAATTTTAATTAAACCTTCGGGAATGGGAATGCTAGTGCGTACCGAAGCCGAAGGTAAACCCGAAGAAGCAATTATTGAAGACTTAGAAATGTTGCTTAAGCAATGGGAGTCGATACAACTTGAAGCTCAATCGACACGAGCGCCTGCCTTGCTCAAGCGCGACGATGATTTTATTCAGCGCGTATTAAGAGATATGTACGGCGCAGATGTCAACCGGATTGTAGTCGATTCTAATTTAGGCTTAAAAAGAGTCAAGCAAGCTCTAGTCAATTGGAGCGGTGGGAGTGTTCCCCAAGGGTTGCTCATCGATCATCACCGCGATCGCGCCTCAATATTAGAATACTTCCGTATCAATGCCGCAATTAAAGAAGCTTTAAAACCACGAGTAGATTTACCTTCGGGTGGGTACGTAATTATCGAACCAACCGAAGCGCTGACGGTAGTTGATGTCAATTCTGGCTCCTTTACGCGCTCGGCAACTGCTAGAGAAACGGTATTATGGACAAACTGCGAAGCGGCAACAGAAATAGCCAGGCAACTGCGGATGCGGAATATAGCGGGAGTAATTATTGTTGATTTTATCGACATGGACTCTCAAAAAGACCAACTCCAAGTATTAGAACACTTTAATAAAGCCCTCAAAGCCGACAAAGCTAGACCCCAAATTGCTCAGTTGTCGGAATTAGGTTTAGTCGAACTAACCCGCAAGCGCCAAGGGCAAAATATTTATGAATTGTTTGGTAGCACCTGTCCAACCTGCGGCGGATTGGGGCATATAGAACACTTACCAGGAGAAGGAGATTATCGGGAAAAAGAAATAGTTGCCACTCCAACAACTAGAGAACGAATCGCCTTAGCCGAAGTTCCAGAGCGATCGCCTGTGGTTATCCCCGCCAGGGAGTTCCGCACGCCCCCCACCCCCCGACTACCAGAACCGCGAGAAACTTATTCAGATACTGCTGAAGCTTTTAATGACGATCGCAATGCTGTAATTAATATTAGCGATCGTTCTAATTATCAAGAACTTGACGACAACAATCGCCGTACTCGCCGCCGCCGCAATAGTCGCATCGAAGCCGAGGAAGTGCAAGGTCGTGGTTTGAGCCTAGTCAACGAATTAGAACCAGAAATATACCAAGACGAGCAAGAAGAGGTTGAAAATAATGAGGAAGCTACAGCCACAACAAATAAAGTTAGTTGGATTGAAAGAGCAGAGCGAACTAAGCCTGTAAAACCAGAACCAATCAAACCTATCGTCACCCCACCAGAAATTGTGACCGTAGAAATGACCCCAGAACAACAAGATGTATACGCACTGATGGGAGTATCGCCCTTAGTATTATTAAACCGCCAGGTTAAAAACCCCAAAAGTGCGATCATTAATGTTACTTTGCCAGGACAAGCAGAAAAAGCTGTAGCGGCCCAAATGCCAGAAGCTATCGAAACTTCGCAAGTAGCGGGCGATCTTGGGGAGCTAGAAACTTCTGTAGATGCGATTTCTCCAGAACAGTTAACGCTACCAGTTACGCCAAATCTAGAATCGTTGCCACCCACAATTTCTCTAGAAATTGCCCAAACTAGCACTGCAACGGATGCTGACGATTACTCGCTCAATAGCGATGGCAGTAATCTGCTAGACGATGCTGTCGGCGACCTTGCCCTGTCAGAATCTGTAGCAGAAGAACCACCACGTCGCCGCCGCCGTCGTTCTTCTGCTACTGAATAACTAGAAGCAAATAGCTGTTACCTAATCCCTAACAGCTATTTCTCTCAAACAATATGAAACGAGCATATATAGGTTTAGAGTTTGATACCGCAATTTGTAATAGCTCGGCAGGCACATTAATAGTTGCTGGAGTAGATGAAGTGGGTAGAGGTGCTTTATTTGGTCCAGTGGTAGCCGCCGCCGTAATTCTACCAGCTACTGCTTTATCGATACTTGTCGAGGCAAAAATTAGAGATAGCAAACAGTTATCTGCTTACCGCCGCCAAGAATTGACCCAAAAAATTTGTGCGTGTTCTTTAGCTTGGGGTATTAGCTTTGCCTCTAGTACTGAAATTGACCAAATTAATATTTTACAAGCCTCGTTACTAGCGATGAAACGTGCGGTTCTTAAGCTCAAAGTAAAACCGCAATTGTGTTTAGTTGATGGCAATCATGTCATTAAAGACTTAGCAATCCCTCAACAAGCCTTAGTTAAAGGAGATGAAAAGTCTCTAGCGATCGCGTCCGCTAGTATTGTGGCAAAAGTCTGGCGGGATGACCTAATAACTCGTCTTGCCTTAAAGTATCCCCTGTACGATTTAGAGGCAAACAAAGGTTACGGTACGGCTCGTCATCTCCAAGCACTTAGACAATACGGTGCGTCTCCTTTGCATCGAAGGTCCTTTCGTCCCTGTCAGATAGAAGTCGCAGCATTTGGCGGCAAAAGCGGCGTTTGAGTTGTTTCAGTTTGGGTATTAACCCAGTTTCGATAATCAGCTAAAAGTTGATGTAACAATCGCTGCTTAATTGTTAACAAAACACTTTTAAGTAAACCGTTTCCTGTTGCTTCTAATAAAGCTCCTGGCATCATTGCTAAAGGCATAGGTAAATCGACTTCTACCTTTAAATCGGCATTTCCTTTTAACCGAGTTTCGCCGTCTATTTGCTCCGGCGACAAGTAACCGAGTAAATCTAGCTTAAAACGCTGATTGATATACTCAACCCCTCTAATTTCGCAAGCTACAGACTGTAAATGAATAGTTCCGTTAGCCGTCGCCCAAACTTTGAGGTCTACCGTTGGTTGAATACTTAGCATCATAAAACTTAGAGGACGCATTTTCAGCAGATAGCGATCTTGTCCTAATATTTCTATACGACTTGAATCGACAAGAGTAGAAACTAAGCGTTGAGGCTGGCGCAAATAATGGTGAATTGCTATAGGCTGCTCTGGAACTACAATTTCCACAGATTGAGAGGCAGTAAACCGAATTGGCATAAGTAGTATTACGGGCTTATTAATTTATTTTAGGATTTTTTAAGAAATTTATGTCAAATACTGGCAATGATTATCCATTTGTTAATAAGTATAAAAAATTATTACGCTTACTTTCCTCTGTCTCAAGGTCAAAGCAGTAGGGAGATGATAAAAATAATTGCTCGTACTGGTTATTTGTAGAAATATTTTGAATAAAAGGTTTATTTGCTTAATTGGCTTGTCTATTGCGATCGCTCTTAATCTTGCCCGCGTTCCCCCCAGTCTTCCAGCACCCCCAAAAGTAACAGAATTACGGGGTGTATGGCTAACTAATGTTGCAAGTGGAGTTTTTTATGCTCCTTGGGGGATAGAGCGCGCTTTAAGTCAACTGGCACAGCTAAAATTTAACACTGTTTATCCTGTCGTTTGGAATCGGGGTAATACTTTTTATCCTAGTTCTGTAGCTAAAAAAGTAATCGGGCGCGATCGCAATTTGCTATTAAAAATTCTCAAGCTCAATCAAGATGTCTTAGCGCACCTAGTTAAACAAGGACACCGCCAAGGCTTACGAGTTATACCTTGGTTTGAATATGGCTTTATGGCTCCTTCTGGTTCTGCTATAGCTAAACGTCATCCCGATTGGCTAACAGTGCGCCGCAACGCCAGCAAAATTTCTGTAGATATCAACCCATCAACAGCTACCAATTCTAAATTAAAGAAAGTAGCAGATCCTATGGTCACAAAAGGAGTATGGCTTAATCCTTTTCACCCAGAAGTACAGCAATTTATGCTCAATTTAATTGTAGAAGTTGTCACCAACTACGATGTAGATGGGATTCAATTGGACGATCATTTTGGTTTACCTAGCGATTTTGGCTACGACAAATTTACGACCGCGCTGTACAAGCAAGAACACCAAGGCAAAAATCCCCCCAACAACCCCGTAGACGCGCAATGGCTGCGTTGGAGAGCGGATAAGCTTACAAGTTTCATGCAGCAAGTTTACAAAGCCGTTAAAGCTGTAAAACCAAACTGTTTAGTTACCTTGTCTCCCAATCCCCAAGATTTTGCTTATAGAGCAACTTTGCAAGACTGGCAAACTTGGATCGAGCTTGGCTTGGTAGAAGAATTGATTTGTCAAATATACCGCAACGATAAAAAAACTTTTGTAACCGAATTACAACAAATTGCTCTGCAAACGGCGCGGCAAAAAATCCCTGTAGGTATTGGAATATCAACAGGTTCCGTTAGCAATCCGGTAGCGATTAAGCAAATTATCCAACAAGTTCAATGGGTGCGCGATCGCGGTTATAAAGGAGTATCCTTTTTTTACTGGGAAAGTTTATGGGGCTATATTACTCCCGAATCTCCCCAAGAACGCCGTAATGGGTTTAATTCTCTTTTTTCTGGCTCGCAACCCAAGTTAAAAAAGCTGTAGCAACCTTATTTCCATGATTTTTGTTAAATATCTCAAAACTGACTGCGGTTTCAAGTTGCAATGGATATTGGTTACTTTGGGTAGTTTTTTAATTAGTTTGTGCTTAATTGAAGTGGATGTTAGACCCCACATCAAATCTATAGAAGGTGTTATTGGAGGTGCGATCGTTGGTTTAGCTCAAGGAATGGTTTTAGAGCAGCGCAGCAAAAATATCGCTCCTTGGTGGGCATTAGTCAGTATGGTAAGTTGGGGGCTAATTGGCGCTACTCACTTTGGCGCAATTGGTTGGATGGCTCCCCGAACTTTGCGACTTGAGCCAAGAATAATTTTTGGATTGTTAAATGGCTTACAAATAGGAGCATTGCTAGGAATTGGGCAATGGCTTGTCCTGCGCCAACGATGCAAAAAAACTATAGTATGGATACCGATAGTAGCGGTTGCTTGGGCAATTGGTTTATTTTTCGGCTGGAGTGTAGGTGGGGTTTTACGCCAAGTTACGCGTTTATTTTTAAGCGAATTAGTTGGTTTAGCAGTAGCTTGGGTTATAAGTTCGGCAATTACGGGATTTGCCCTCGTGCGATTCGATAATTTATATGGATTAGCACCAAAAACATTACCAAACAAGGCAAGATATTAGTTCGTAGTGTTGGTTATTTTATGGCTATTTCTATCGGGCATTTGGGTCCTTCTGGCACTTATTCCGAACAAGCGGCGAGTTTTTATGTAAGTAAATTTCTGCCCCAAAGTCAGACAGAAACTATTTTATGTCCTTATTCAAGTATTGCCAAAACTTTAAAAGCGATCGCATCAGGGGAAGTAGATTTAGCTGTTGTCCCGGTAGAAAATGCGATTGAGGGTAGTATAGCGATTACTCTAGATATGTTGTGGCAATTGGATAACTTAAGAATCAAACTCGCCTTAGTTTTACCCATCGCTAATGCTTTGTTATCTAATGCTCAATCAATCACTACCCTCGAAACCGTTTATTCTCATCCCCAACCTTTGGCGCAGTGTCAAGGATGGTTAGAGCAGCATTTGCCTAATGTTAAGTTGATTGCGACTAATTCTACTACCGAGGCAGTGGAAAAACTTAACCTAGATCCAAAGGCTGGAGCAATTTCTTCTCCTCGTGCAGCGCAACTTTACAATGTGCCGATTTTAGTTGACTCTATTAATGACTATGCCGATAACTGCACGCGCTTTTGGGTACTTAGTTCCACAGAGCAGTCCGTTACAGGTACCCATACCAGCCTAGCTTTTAGCACCAAAGCCAATGTTCCCGGAGCGCTAGTCAAGCCTTTACAAGCGATCGCTCAAAGAAAAATTAATCTTAGCCGCGTTGAATCTCGCCCCAGCAAGCGATCGCTCGGCGACTACCTTTTTTTCCTAGACTTAGAAGGCGATACCACTTCCCCCGCAGTGCAAGCAGCAATTTCTGAACTCACTGCTTACACTGAAACTCTCAAAATCTTTGGCAGTTACGATCTATTGTCCCTTTAACGTTTAATTAAAAGTGTCTTTCAACACGGTACGGGCGGCTAAATGGTTGCGAGTAGAGGTGAGAATTTCTACTTCTCGTTGTAGGCGAGTGCTAGTATCTTGAGTTTCTAGTAAGGCTTGCTGTTCTGTAGCTACACCATAAAGGTTGCTTGCTACCCAGTAAGATAATTCTGTAGGCAAATCGGGGATATTTTCGGGTAGCTCGATATTTTGATCGGTTAGTTTTGCCGAAAGCCTTACTACGTCTTGTAATAGTTGTTCTACTTCGCTAGCTAAAGGTCGGAGGTCTTGGGCTGGGGGGTCGTCTTCCATCCATTCTACTAAGCCAACTTTGTAAGGCTTCTCGCGCACGTATTCTAAAACGCGAAACCTTTGCTGCCCCAAAGTAAACATTTTCATTCGGTCGTCTGGTAAGCGCTCGTACTGCATAATTTCCGCACAGCAACCCACATTAGAAACTTGTCCGCGTACCGGATCGTATAGCAAAACCCCGAAACGGCGATCGCTTTCCAAGATCGTGTTCATCATGATCCGGTAGCGAAACTCAAATATATGTAGGGGTAAAGGTCTACCAGGAAAAAGCACTACTTCTGGTAGAGGAAATAAAGGAAGTTCTCGCACCGCAATTTTTGAAGGAGATGTCATCGGATATCGCTAAAAACCGTAATACTTTTACTGTAACGAATTTCTCTAAAGACATTCCTAACAAAATTGCCTTTTAGCAGTTCTAAAAGGCAATTCTTAATTTTTATAATTTCACTTCGATATCAACACCGGAGGGTAAATCTAGTTTCATCAAAGCATCGATAGTTTTAGCAGAGGGTTGATAAATATCGATAATCCGGCGGTGGGTGCGGGTTTCAAAGTGTTCGCGAGAATCTTTATCTACGTGGGGCGATCGCAATAAACAATAAATCCGGCGTTTTGTAGGTAAAGGTATCGGTCCTACGGCGGTAGCGTTAGTACGATTTGCTGTTTCGACAATTTTTTCACAGGAAGTGTCGAGCAAGCGGCGATCAAAAGCTTTTAAACGGATGCGAATTTTTTGTTGCTGAAGAGTTGCCATTAGGTTTAGTTTTCTAGGTTCGGGTTTTGTAAAAGTCAGTAAAAAAGCAGAAAAGCTCAATAATGCTTTTCTGCTATGGGTAATGAGTAACTTAGGTTACTTCAAGATTTTTGATACAACACCAGCGCCGATAGTTCTACCACCTTCGCGGATTGCAAAGCGCATACCTTGCTCAATCGCGATCGCGTTAATTAGTTCTACCGTCATTTTGATGCGATCGCCAGGCATAACCATTTCTGCTTCGCTACCATCGTCAGAAGTAAAGGCTTTGATCGTGCCTGTTACATCAGTTGTCCGCACGTAAAATTGCGGGCGGTAGCCGGGGAAAAATGGAGTCTTGCGACCGCCTTCTTTTTCCTTAAGAACGTATACTTCACCTTCAAACTGAGTGTGAGGTGTAATCGAGCCGGGTTTAGCAATTACCATCCCGCGTTCGATGTCTTCTTTCTCAAGCCCGCGTAATAGTACGCCTGCGTTGTCTCCCGCCATCCCTTCATCGAGGCTCTTTTTGAACATCTCGATTCCGGTAACAGTTGTTGTTCGAGTATTTCTGATTCCTACAAGTTCTACAGAATCGCCAACTTTGACTTTCCCACGCTCGATTCTGCCCGTCGCTACTGTACCGCGACCTTTGATCGAAAATACGTCTTCCACAGCCATCAAGAAAGGCTTATCAATGTCTCTTTCTGGAGTAGGAATATAGGCATCTACCGCTTCCATAAGTTCGTAGATTTTATCTACCCACTTATCTTCTCCCCTTGGCATTTTGGGGTTTTCGGTCATTTTTTCTAGTGCTAAAAGTCCCGATCCTTTGACAATGGGGATATCGTCGCCGGGGAAATCGTAGTCGCTGAGAAGTTCTCTAACTTCAAGCTCTACAAGCTCCATCAATTCGTCATCGTCTACCATGTCTTCTTTATTCAAGAACACAACGAGGTTAGGAACGCCTACCTGCTTGGCTAACAAGATATGTTCGCGGGTTTGGGGCATTGGACCATCAGCAGCCGAAACTACCAAAATACCGCCATCCATTTGCGCCGCGCCAGTAATCATGTTTTTTACATAGTCAGCGTGTCCGGGACAGTCTACGTGGGCGTAGTGTCGCTCGGCGGTTTCATATTCAACGTGAGCGGTGTTAATTGTGATGCCACGCGCTTTTTCTTCAGGAGCGGCATCGATATCCGCATATTTGCGACCTTGAGCTTGTCCTAGAGCCGCCAATGTCATTGTAATTGCGGCTGTTAAGGTAGTTTTGCCGTGATCTACGTGACCGATCGTACCGATATTAACGTGGGGTTTATTCCTTTCAAATTTTGCGCGTGCCATTGAATTTAGTTTTGAGTGTTGAACTTTGAGTTTAGAACAATTTTGAGAATGGTTTAAATAATACGTTTTAACAATTTAATTTTAATTTAAAACGTATTACTTAAATCCCTAACTCTTTTAAGCGTTTCCTTTGCTCTTAGCAATAATTGCTTCGGCAACGTTGCGAGGTACTTCTTCGTAATGGCTAAATTCCATTGAGAAAATACCCCGACCTTGGGTTTTCGAGCGGATATCGGTAGCATAACCAAACATATCTACTAAAGGAACTTTAGCAGTTACCTTAGCTAGATTCTGTTCCGATCCCATGCCTTCAATTTGACCGCGACGGGAGTTGAGGTCACCCATTACATCCCCTAGGAAGTTTTCTGGGGCTTCGACTTCAACTTTCATCATTGGTTCTAGCAATATGGGAGAGGCTTTCATTACCGCTTCCTTAATTGCCATCGATCCGGCGATTTTGAATGCCATTTCTGAGGAGTCTACATCGTGGTAAGAACCATCTACTAAAGTGGCTCTAATATCCACAACGGGATAACCCGCAAGTATACCCGATTCGCAAGTTTCCTTCATTCCTTGTTCCGCCGGTCCAATGTACTCTTTGGGTACAACACCACCAACGATCTTGGATACAAATTCAAAGCCTGTTCCGGGTTCGCCTGGGGTAACTTCAATTACGACGTGACCGTACTGACCTTTACCACCACTTTGACGAATAAACTTACCCTCAGCCTTTACAGGTTTGCGGATAGTTTCTCGATAAGCTACTTGAGGCGCACCAACGTTTGCTTCTACCTTAAATTCTCGTAGCATCCGATCTACTAAAATTTCTAGGTGCAATTCCCCCATTCCGGCAATTACAGTTTGGTTGGTTTCGTGGTCAACGCTGACTCTAAAGGTCGGATCTTCCTCCGAAAGCGATTGCAATGCCTTCGATAGCTTGTCCATGTCCTGCTTGGTTTTCGGCTCTACAGCTACCGAAATTACAGGCTCAGGAATAAACAGCGATTCCAAAATTACGGGGTCGCTTTCGGTACAAATTGTGTCACCAGTAAAGGTGTCTTGCAGTCCGAGAGTTGCGCCCAAGTCACCAGCACGTAGTTCATCTACGTCTATGCGATCGTCGGCTTTCATCAGTACCAGACGCGATACTCGTTCTTTTTTATCCTTAGTCGCGTTGTAAACGTAGCTACCTTTTTTGAGTACGCCAGAATAAACGCGGATAAATGTCAAGCGACCGTAACGATCGGACATAATTTTGAATGCCAAAGCTGACAATGGTTCGTTATCGTCAGCGTGGCGCTCGACGGTTTGACCATTTGGTAACAAGCCTTGAATTGGCGGTACTTCTAGCGGTGAAGGTAGATAATCTACTACCCCATCTAGGAGTAATTGTACGCCCTTGTTTTTAAATGCCGAACCACAAAGGACGGGAACAATTGTTCCGGCAATTGTGCCTTTACGCAACGCTACGCGAATTTCGGCTTCAGTTAAGTCAACGCCTTCAAAGTATTTTTCAATTAATACTTCATCGGTTTCTGCTGCTGCTTCAACTAACTTGGCGCGATACTCTTGAGCTAGATCCTGCATTTCTTCAGGGATCTCAGTTTCCTCAATATCCGTACCTTGGTCGTTGTTGTAGATGTAGGATTTCATCTTCACCAAGTCAACAATGCCGCGCAAGTCGCTTTCTGTACCAATGGGCAACTGAATTGCTACAGCATTCGCTCGCAGGCGATCGCGGATTTGTTCGTAAACTTTATAAAAGTTTGCGCCCATCCGATCCATCTTGTTGATAAAAGCAATCCTCGGTACTTTGTAACGGTCTGCTTGTCTCCAGACAGTTTCTGACTGAGGCTGCACGCCGCCCACCGAACAAAATACGGCGATTACCCCATCCAGCACGCGCATAGAACGCTCTACTTCAATGGTGAAGTCTACGTGACCGGGGGTGTCGATAATATTGACTGCGTAGTCTTTCCAACTGGTGGAAATAGCCGCCGCAGTAATTGTAATTCCTCTTTCCCGCTCTTGCTCCATCCAGTCGGTGGTTGCTGTTCCTTCGTGTACCTCACCAATTTTGTGAACGATACCTGAATAGAACAAAATGCGTTCGGTTGTTGTTGTCTTACCCGCATCAATATGAGCCGCAATCCCGATATTGCGTACTTTTTCCAGTGGGACTGTACGTGCCACAGTTAGCTGCCTCCTTAAATTTTTAGCCGCACTTATCTATATGCTACTGTCTTGTTAAGATTCTATACTTTTACGGAAAACCGTCTAGTAGCGGTAATGAGCAAATGCTTTATTTGCATCTGCCATCCGGTGGGTTTCTTCTCTTTTACGAATGGCGTTCCCGGTTTCGTTTGCCGCATCCATTAGTTCGTTAGCGAGGCGGCTTGCCATTGTCCGCCCTGGACGCTGCCTTGAAAATTGGATTAACCAGCGCATAGCTAGAGTTATTCCTCTTTCTGTGCGAACTTCCATTGGGACTTGGTAGGTTGCGCCACCAACGCGACGGGCTTTAACTTCTACTAAAGGTGTGGCATTGCGCACGGCTCTTTCAAAGGTTTCTAAGGGGTCGCTTCCGGTACGTTCTTCGATAGTTTTCATTGCATCGTAGATGATTCCGGCGGCGATGGATTTTTTGCCGCTCCGCATTACGCGCCGCATCATCATACTGATAAGACGGCTGTTATACACAGAGTCGGGGGGAACTGGACGTTTTTGGACAACGGTACGACGAGACATAACTTAGCCTGTAAAGGTTTTTCTATGGACTGATTAGATTTTGAGAAGTCGCATTTTTCCTCGATTTACGGACGCGCATATACCGCAATCAAAGTTTAGAGCGCTGTATTGATACTTATAAAGCTTTATACTAATTGCCCTCAATGTGTTGAAGTACAACTTTTTTACTTGCGATAGTAAGGCTGAAATTGATTTTACGCCTTACGGCAAGTAACTTCAAAGTTTAAGCAGCAGGTTTTGGACGCTTTGTCCCATACTTAGAGCGACCTTGACGACGGTCTTTAACTCCGGCGGTGTCTAAAGTTCCGCGAATAATGTGGTATCTTACCCCTGGTAAGTCTTTGACCCGACCACCGCGAATCATCACGACCGAGTGTTCTTGCAAGTTGTGACCAATACCGGGAATGTAAGCTGTAACTTCGAAGCCTGAAGTTAAGCGGACTCTAGCTACTTTCCGCAGCGCTGAATTAGGCTTTTTAGGTGTGGTGGTGTAGACTCTGGTGCAAACGCCCCGACGCTGGGGACATTGCTTCAAAGCTGGCGACTTGGTTTTCTTTACGGCTACTTGGCGTTCAGTGCGAATTAATTGCTGTATAGTTGGCATGAGTTACAGCACGATTGAGGTTTTGCTGTTCTAAGTTTTTACAAATTCTGATTATATCTATTTTGCTAGGTGCATGTCAATTAAGCAGCAAAATTTTTCTTTAAGCAGTAGTGAAAGAATTACCGCAACCGCAAAAAGTTAGCGCGTTGGGGTTATGAAACCGAAAAGCGCCGCCCATTAAATCTTCCGAGTAATCTAGAGTTAAGCCATTTAGATGCTTAACGCTTTCAGAATCTACAACTATACTGATGCCATTAGATTCGTAAAGGCGATCGCTTGGAGTTGGCTTATCAAAGTTTAACTGATAAATCCAACCAGAACAGCCGCCAGGTTGCACTTGCAGGCGAAATAATGCTTCTGGGTTAGCAACTTTTGATTTAAGGCGGCTAATTTCTTTAATGGCGGTGGGACTAATGGTAATCATAAGACTAATAATAAACAAAACCCCGCGTAGACGTATTTAACGGCAACGGGGGATGATTAAGTATATTAGCCAAATTTTAGTGATTATTTACCGCGAGCGTAGTCATCTTGAAAACGGATAATATCGTCTTCGCCTAAGTATTCGCCGTTTTGAACCTCAATTAGAACCAAAGGAATTACGCCAGGATTTTCTAAGCGATGGTTTGTACACTGGGGAACGTAGGTCGATTGATTGTTACTGAGCATAACTTCTTCATCGCCACAAGTAACTCTAGCAGTTCCAGAAACTACAATCCAGTGTTCGCTGCGGTGGTGGTGCATTTGCAGGCTCAAACGATGACCTGGTTTAACCTCAATGCGCTTAATTTTATAGCCTCGTCCTTCTTCTAAAACTGTAAAAGATCCCCAAGGACGTAATTCTGTTGCAGCAACTCCTTTATGAGCTACACCTGAAGGCAGGTTTAACGCTGGTTCTGCGGCAACTTCTTTAACTTGTTGAACCATTTTTTCTCCTCGAATTGCTGAAGGCTTTAGTGTAAGGTCAAAAACTTAAAAGTACGCATCACGCACTTATCCTTGCCAAACATAACAAAATATATTCGATTGAAGAAAGGGTGTTGTGTAAAACATTAAGTATTCTACATCAACTCTTCATAATTGAACGTTAACTTTATTAACTCAAGGCGCTTGCAGAAAAATTCCTAACCCATTGTGGACGCGGGCGGCAGTACGCGGCGAACGATTGATTAATTGTCCTCCCAAGTAAAGGCTGGTAGAACTTCCTCCATCAAAATTGAGCGCTTCGGTACAATCTAGTTGCTGTAATACTTGCGCGGCTTCTGCCAAGGTTGAACCAGCACCGCCAACGCGATTGTGGACGGCGGCGATTAAAATATTTCCTGATGCTGTACTGCATATAACGCTACGAATTGCCTTTTCTCGAATAAAAGCATCGCTAAATCCTTCAGCTTTGGCATCTAGAACAACTTGCCGATTTTGAATTAATACAGGTCCCGCCGCCAAAATGTGAGGATAACTAGCAAAATCTGCGGGGGTAGTGGCGCTTTGCAGGCGGAGAATTGAACCTACAGTGATTTTAATATTACTACCGCGACTTGTTAGCAAGTAGCCATTAGTCGGAATTGGGAAAGTTGCTTTACCTGCTGTACCACCGGGGAGTTGCGCTGTAACGGCGTTGTTTTGGACGATAAAAATAGCTTCATTATCGGTGAGAGGGCTGTAGTTAGCGCCCCAAGCAGAAGAATAACGAGCAACACCTGTTTGGACGTAACCGCTATTGAAAGTTGTTATTGGTAAACGCTGTCCAGTATTTGTAATTACAGACTCTTGGATACTAAGACGACCAATTTTTATTTTGCCTTGTTTATTCCAAGCGATCGCCCCACGATTGAGAATTGGGCTAGATATCCAATTACCATCGCGGCGAATTGCACCTAAAGGCAATTGATTTTTGCGGTTGAAAAAGCCACTATTAATTGCTGCAACAGCATTGTAGCGCTCGGCGGTTTTAATTAAAGGCGCAGTACCGACAAGAGTTGTTGCTTCGCTCCAAAATGGCAGCATTTTGAGCTTTTTAGCGGGGTTAAGTTCTAACCACGTCACCGAAAAACGATCCTCATTCAAGCTTACATACTGCTGTCGCCAGCGCAAACCGTCCGCCCATAAGATATTTCGCTCTACCATGCTATCGGGACGAATATCAATTACTAACCGATGGGGATTAGTTAAAGTTGTAACACGGGGAGCTATCCCAACGGGGAGACGCAGGCGAATATTGGTAAGATTTGGTGTAATTTCTATTTGAGACTGAGGAGAATTAAAAGTATTCGCGATCGCCGGGTTAGCGTTACCATCAATAGTTATCAGCCATTCTTGTTTAGCTATTTGTGCCTTAACAATCCCTACTAATTCGTTTACTACCGTTTTTTGCTTGGGTGCTGGGGCTTGCTGATTAACTTGCCAAGAAGTAGGACGATCGAATTCTACAACAATGCGATCGCCAAAGGTTTGTTTTCCTTGCCTAATATCCCGCACTTGAGCGGTGGGAGAATTAATTACTAAAACATTACCAGTAACAGCAAATTGCCAACCTGGGGGAGCAAAATTAGTTATATCTAAGTAACGATAGCCACCATTAAACTTAGTTGCTAGAACAATAGGGTTAGTTTTTGGGTCGTTAAACCATTGAATCGGTTGTAAGCTCGGATTGTTAGTATTGAGCAAATCTACCCCAAGAATTTGAGCAAATCCCGTGTCGCTAATGCCTATATGGGTTTTCCCGCCTTGCTCCCATTGACTCCAAGCGATAGATAAAGGGCGATTGTTGAGGAGAATTTCTTTGTGACTACGCACCAAAGTAGCCGGATTTTGGGTGAGAATTGGGTTAGATTGCGATCGCGCCGGAAAACTAAGTAGTAGCCCTAAAACAGTTGATAGCACGAGTAAGAGGAGTGAGGTGCTGCTATTTGACTTAAAAATTGAACCTTTTACCATGAATTAGACGGGTTGAGGGAATTTGGCTGTAAATATCAAAAATTAATGACTTATGTTTAAAGCGTTAACGTCATAATATAGATTAGATTAATGCTTTAATTGGCACTCATCGACGTTTTTAACTCTTGCTCAGTAATTAAGAGATTAGATAGGGTTGACTAAAAGGAATGTTTATGCCAAAGCGGTAGGTCAACCAAACTAGAGTCTTATTCCCAGATTATGGGTCTGATGGCTCAAGTTCTCATCGGATTACTGGGGCTGAGAAATTGTAAACTAGAGGTGTTGGTGTGGCAAATACTGGTAGAGAGAGCGAATTTTTTTGATTGCCTTGCAGACAATGTATTAACTCCAAAATAAATGAGCGTTACTAAAAATCCTGTCTTTAAGTAAACGCTAGTCATATTGCTATCATTTTTTAGCAGACTTAAAAAGCAACACCTACAATAACTTTCACCTATCCTTAAATTAAATAAATAAGCTAGGACTAGCCTATGGAACGCCAGCAAAATTTAGTTGCAAATAATCAAAACTTAAATAATACAGAGTCGTTGACCTATATGGAACCCCGATGGTTGGTTGAAGAAAGAGATGCTTGTGGTGTTGGTTTAGTTGCTAATTGTGAAAATAAGGCTAATCACGAGATTATAGAGAAAGCCTTAAATGCCCTGACTTGTTTGGAACATCGGGGAGGCTGTAGCGCCGATAAAGATTCTGGTGATGGTGCAGGACTTATGACCGCAATTCCTTGGGAATTGTTGCAACAATGGTTTAGCCTGCAAAATATCTCTATGCCAGCGAAAGATAACTTGGCTGTAGGGATGATGTTTTTACCTCAAAATTTGGAAATAGCTAACCAAGTAAAGCAAGTAACTAAAAAGATTTTACTAGAAGAAGATATAAAATTACTGGGCTGGCGAGTAGTACCAGTACAGCCGCAAACTTTGGGGATTCAAGCTAAGGAAAATCAGCCCCAAATTGAGCAATTAATTGTAGAATCTAAGTCTGTCGGCGATGAACTTGAGCGTCAGTTGTATATCAGTCGCCGCCGAATTGGTAAAGCTATAGCAAAGATTGAGCAAATAGAGCCAGATAGTTGTTATTTCTGCTCGTTTTCTAGCCGTACTATTGTATATAAAGGTATGGTGCGATCGGCAGTATTAGGTGATTTTTACCCAGATTTAAAAAATCCTATCTATCAAAGTGCTTTTGCTATCTATCATCGGCGTTTTAGTACAAATACAATGCCCAAGTGGCCTTTAGCGCAGCCAATGCGACTGTTGGGACACAATGGCGAAATTAACACCCTGTTGGGTAACATCAACTGGATGATGGCAAAAGAAGCAGATTTAAACCATCCAGTCTGGGAAAACCGTTTAGAAGAATTAAAACCCACCGTTCATATTCATAACAGCGACTCGGCGACCTTAGATAATGTACTGGAATTGCTGGTAAGGTCTGAGCGCAACCCACTGGAAGCTTTGATGATTATGGTTCCAGAAGCTTATAAAAATCAGCCGGATTTAGATAAATATCCAGAAATCACAGACTTTTACGAATACTATAGCGGCATTCAAGAACCTTGGGACGGTCCGGCGCTGTTGGTATTTAGCGATGGCAAAAAAGTAGGCGCAAGCTTAGACCGTAATGGTTTAAGACCTGCACGTTACACAATAACCAAAGATGGCTACATTGTGGTAGCTTCCGAAGCAGGGGTTGTAGATTTTCCCGAAGCTGATATTGTCGAAAAAGGACGATTAGGACCAGGACAAACGATCGCAATAGACTTAGAAAATCATGAAATTTTAAAAAATTGGGAAATTAAACAGCGTGTTGCGGCGCAGCATCCCTACGGTGAATGGCTGAAGCAACACCGGGTAGAACTTGCTCCCAAACCCACCATAAAAGCTGAAAATGGTTCGCCTAGCCTGCAACCGCTCGATACAACCCCCTTACCAGAACCTAGCACCGCCAATAGACAAACTTTATTACGCCATCAAATCGCTTTTGGATACACCACTGAAGATGTAGAAATGGTAATTCAACCGATGGCAAGTGATGGTAAAGAGCCAACTTTTTGCATGGGTGACGATATACCTTTAGCGGTGCTGTCAGAAAAGCCACATTTACTATACGACTACTTCAAACAGCGTTTTGCTCAAGTAACTAATCCAGCCATTGACCCCTTGCGCGAAAGCTTAGTAATGTCGCTGAATATAGAACTAGGAGCGAGAGGGAATTTATTAGAACCCAAGCCGGAATATGCTAAAAGGCTAAAGTTAGAAACTCCCGTACTGCTAGAGAGCGAATTAGAGCAGATAAAAACTTCGGAATTTAAAACAACCGAATTATCAACGTTGTTTGCAATTTCTAATGGGCCAAACGGGTTACAGTCGGCGGTAAAATCTTTGTGTCAGCAGGCGGTGGAAGCTGTTAAGGCGGGAGCAAAAATTATCGTACTTAGCGATAGAGCGACCTTAAACCTTGAAGATACCTACATTCCACCACTACTTGCCGTTGGCGCTGTACACCATCACCTGATCCGTGAAGGATTGCGGATGAAAGCCTCTTTAGTAGTTAACACGGCGCAATGTTGGAGTACACACCACTTTGCTTGTTTGATTGGTTATGGTGCGAGTGCGGTTTGCCCCTATTTAGCTTTAGATAGCGTCAGAAGCTGGTGGTCTGACCCCAAAACTCAGCAGTTTATGGAGCGGCAGAAAATACCCGCTATTAGTCTAGATACGGCGTTGGCTAACTACCGCAAAGCTGTAGAAGGTGGAATACTCAAAATCTTGTCTAAGATGGGAATTTCACTACTGACGAGCTACCAAGGAGCGCAGATTTTTGAGGCGATTGGCATTGGTCAAGACTTGTTGAAATTGGGCTTTTATGGCACAACTTCGAGGTTAGGTGGCTTGAGTGTTGGCGAACTTGCTCAAGAAGTTTTATCTTTCCATCAAAAAGCTTTCCCAGAATTAACTATTAAAAAGCTGGAAAACCTTGGCTTTGTTCAGTATCGTCAAGGCGGCGAATATCACTCCAATAGTCCCGAATTAACCAAAGCGTTACACAAAGCGGTCAAAACACAGCAATACGACCATTACGAAACTTACCAAAAACATCTAGAAGGCAAGCCAGTTACGGCATTGCGTGACTTGCTGGATTTAAAGAGCGATCGCAATTCTATTCCTTTAGAAAAAGTAGAGCCTGTAACAGAAATATTTAAGCGATTCTGTACGGGTGGAATGTCTTTAGGAGCGCTATCAAGGGAAGCTCACGAGACGTTAGCGATCGCCATGAACCGCATTGGTGGTAAATCTAATTCTGGTGAAGGTGGCGAAGATCCGGTACGTTACAAGGTTTTGGATGATGTAACCCCAGAAGGTACATCGGAATTATTACCGCACTTAAAAGGCTTAAAAAATGGCGACACCGCCTCAAGTTCGATCAAGCAAGTAGCGGCGGGACGCTTTGGAGTAACGCCAGAGTACCTAATGAATGCTAGGCAAATTGAAATCAAAATTTCCCAAGGTGCAAAGCCAGGGGAAGGCGGACAATTGCCAGGTAAAAAGGTGAGTCCTTATATTGCGATGTTGCGACGTACTAAGCCTGGTGTAACGCTGATTTCACCCCCACCCCACCACGATATTTATTCTATTGAAGATTTGGCGCAGTTAATTTTTGACTTGCATCAAATTAATCCCCAAGCGCAAGTATCGGTGAAATTAGTGGCAGAAATTGGTATTGGGACAGTGGCGGCGGGAGTTGCTAAAGCTAACGCTGATATTATCCAAGTTTCCGGTCACGATGGCGGTACGGGCGCGTCGCCCTTAAGTTCGATTAAACACGCTGGTAGTCCTTGGGAATTAGGGTTAACAGAAGTGCATCGGGTGTTGATGGAAAATAAATTGCGCGATCGGGTAATTTTGCGCGTCGATGGTGGCTTTAAAAGCGGCTGGGACGTGATTATGGGCGCGTTGATGGGTGGTGAAGAGTTTGGGTTTGGCTCTATCGCTATGATTGCGGAAGGCTGTATTATGGCGCGGATATGCCATACAAACAATTGTCCTGTAGGAGTTACAAGTCAACGAGAAGATTTGCGTCTGCGTTTTCCTGGAATGCCGGAACACGTGGTTAATTTCTTCTACTTTGTCGCTGAAGAAGTCCGCAGTTTGTTAGCTAGACTTGGTTATCGCTCTTTAATGGACGTAATTGGACGCGCGGATTTACTCAAAGTTAAAGACGGCGCAAAACTTACTAAAACTGAAGACTTTAACCTTGATTGCTTAACGGTTTTACCTGATACAAAAAGCGATCGCACTTGGTTAAATCACGAAACAGTCCACAGCAACGGTGTAGTTTTAGACGACCAAATTTTAGCTGATAAAGAAGTTCAATCGGCTATTAGCAATGCTAGTAACGTTAGCAAAACTTACAAAATAGTCAATACAGACCGCACTGTTGGTGCGAGAATCGCCGGAAAAATTGCTTCTCAGTACGGTAATAGCGGCTTTAGCGGACAAATCGAGCTTAACTTTACAGGTAGTGTAGGTCAAAGTTTTGGCGCTTTCAACTTGCCAAACATGACTTTAAAACTGCAAGGCGAAGCTAACGATTATGTAGGTAAAGGAATGCACGGCGGCGAAATTACTATTGCGCCACCCACCGATGCAACCTACGCACCAGAACACAACGTGATTGTAGGAAATACTTGTTTGTATGGTGCGACGGGCGGCTTTTTGTTTGCTAATGGTTTAGCTGGCGAACGTTTTGCCGTCCGCAACTCCAAAGGTACGGCGGTAATTGAAGGTGCTGGCGATCACTGTTGCGAATATATGACAGGCGGTGTAATTGTCGTACTCGGAAAAGTTGGGCGTAATGTCGGCGCTGGAATGACTGGCGGTTTGGCATACTTTTTAGACGAAGGTGGCAATTTTCCTCAATTAGTCAATCCAGAAATTGTCAAGTTGCAACGAGTCAATGCTGCAACAGTGGGTGAAGGACAATTACAGCAACTTATTCAACTTCATGTAGAACGTACCGGATCGCCAAAAGCCAAGCAAGTACTAGCTAATTGGTCGGAATATCTGCCGAAGTTTTGGCAAGTAGTACCGCCATCGGAAGCAGATACTCCCGAAGCCGATCCCAAAGCTGTATCAGATAAAGAATTGCTTTCTGTGCAGTAAATTCTGCGCGATCGCTTTACTTTATTTTTAGGTAAAGCGATCGCTTATAACTTTTTATCTTATAGGAGGTAGCTTTTGCGCCTTCTATTTTTATTTTTTATAGCTTATTTCCCATACTTCCAAAACATCAGACTGTTTGCGGGTAAAGCGTTTCAAAACTGTTCTATTTCTATAGGAAGACTTGAGCGTAAATAAAATTTATTCTAAAGGTTGATTCTATTTACTTGAAACCCAGATAAATTTGTGTGTGAAAGTTGTTTGCTAATCCGCCTGTAATTTTTGTAGAAAATAATTAACTCACAGACAACCAAAGTATTAAGCATAAAGAGGAAATATCATGAATTCTAAATTGTCAAAAATCGCTGGTGCTAGTGTTATAGCTGTAAGTTTAGCTGTAATGCCCTTATCTTTACCTGTTTCGGCGCAAAATGCCGATCCTACCGCTCCTACTACAACTCAAACCAGTCCTGAATCTAACGCACCAACCATTGACACTACTCCTTTTCAAGAAACCAAAAATGACAACAACAACTGGGGTTGGTTAGGATTATTGGGTTTAATTGGTTTAGCAAATTTATTCCGGAAGCCAAAAACTGCCGCTTATAGCGATCCAAATACAGTAAGTTCGACAACTACTAGATATTAATCATTTAGTTTAGATATAAATAAAGGGCAGGAAGGTGCGATCGCGCCTTCCTGTTTTTTGTTATCTTACACATTTAACACTTTATTTTAGCTATACGATTTACTCCATTAATTTTTTATTTTTCATCATTGTCTCAAATTCATTTATATCTTTTTCAGAATTAAATGCTCTAAGTGGCAAATATTCAAACATCACTTGTGTCATATACAAAAAATACCATTCAGATTCTCTATTAATTTTTAAATAATTATTAAAATGCACCTTAGTTAAACTGCCATCTTCAAAAGTCATGCTGAAATAATTATCAGTAATCTCACAAGTTCTATTTTTTAAATGAAGCCCAGGTTGTGATTTTGCCGAAGTATTAAGAAAAGGAAAAATTAAAAGATAGCCAAGCAAAATCCCAGACCAGATAGCTATAGAGACAGCTAAAGAGTTAAATCCAGAACAAAATACAATTATTATTGTGAAACTTGCCAATCCAATTATTAAATCTTTAATCGATCTATAGTAAGCAATGTTAATAACATGACGAAATTCTGCTTTTGATGTATTAAATTCTTTTGTTTTTATAATCATAAAAAGTAGTTTTTACAACTTAAGCTAGAATTAACGCTTGAGAACTACGACATAATACTGCGATATCTTCCTCATCTAAATTTACAGGTGTGCCACTACGGATAAGTTCTGTAAAATCTTCATTGGGAACCATAATACATAAAGCATATAACCGAGTATTTCCGGTATTTTCTATTACATGAGTTCCCGTAGGCGGCACTAAAAGACTGTTGCCAGCTTTAATTGCTACAGTTTTTCCATCACAAATTGCCCTACCTTCACCTTGTAAAATAAAAAACATTTCTACAGCAGTTTGATGGCGATTTGGCGGAGTTTTACCACCCACATCAAAAATTTCTACACAAACTGTTAAAGAAACATTAGCAGTTGCACTATCAAAAATGATCGCTAACTTATTAGTATCGCCGGGACTAATCCGAAAAGCTTGGTAGTCTTGGGGAGACTTAGCTACCAAAATCATGCAGCGCGAAGCATCCATACAGCTATTAGTTAAATTACTACTCAATTAATGACCCATTAATTGCCAAAAAACAGCCAACAATACATAAATTATTGTGTCAAAACTGGCGATCGCACCCAGCATCGAAACGTTGCTAATTTAGTAGATAAGCGGGTTATGAGTAAGCCAATGTATAAAAAGTTATTGGGCGATCGCACTGGGGGCAAAAATGACCAATATTGAGTGCGAGCTAAAAGAAATTTTAACTAGAGTTGAAGGTAGATTGGACAAATTAGAAGGAAAGGTTGACAAAATTGGCGAGGATGTTAATGATTTTCAGCTAAAAATGACTGAGGAGATTGGTGGTTTAAAGACAGATTTAATTAGAGTAGAAACTGCCCTCAAAAGCGAAATTGAAGTGCTATCAAGAAATGTAAATAACATCGTCGAGCGCATAGATACCCAAGAATTTATCAACTGAGGTGTGATTATTGGGTTAATTCTGGCGGTATTAGGTAGATTTGCAAAAGTTTTTGGCTTAACAAACTAAATTGTATTAGAAAGGATAAGACTTAAAGATTTCGCTCATACTAAAAAGAGCAGCTAATTAAGTATTCATGTTTAGTATTCCCAACAAATTGCTCCAACAAACTCCTCATAGTGGTTATCACTGGGATAATAGCAGCCGCCGCTTTTTTGAAGGTTGGTATTATCGCGTTACTTTGCCAGAAATTAACCAAACTTTTGCTTTCATGTACTCTATCGAAGATCCTACAGGTGGAAAGCCTCACAGTGGCGGTGCGGCACAGGTTTTAGGAATCAATGATGAGTATATATGCCGTACTTTTCCCAATGTTAATCGTTTTTTTGCTCATAGTGATCGCCTAGAATTAGGCCACTGGGGTAAAACCGATTTACCTCCTCAACCAATGTGGTTGTTACCCCAAGAATTTGACTGTTACGTTCAAGAAGGCTATCAAGCTTCAGCAACTTGGAATCAAGGCACAATTAAAGATCCAGGTAGCAATAACACTTGTAGTTGGCAGTATGAAATTAAGCCTATCTACGGTTGGGGAAACAGTAATGAGTCACAGCAATCAACGGCGGGTTTAATCTCGTTTTTGCCAATTTTTGAACCAGGATGGCAAATTTTGATGGCTCACGGCTTGGCTAGAGGCTGGATTGAGTGGAATGGCAAACGCTACGAATTTATCAACGCTCCGGCTTATGGCGAAAAAAATTGGGGTGGTGCTTTTCCGCAAAAGTGGTTTTGGCTAAATTGCAATAGCTTTGATGGCAAAACAGATTTAGCTTTAACTGCTGGCGGCGGTAGGCGTGGCGTGTTGTGGTGGATGGAATCGGTAGCCATGATTGGCGTACATTACCAAGGCAAATTTTACGAGTTTGTCCCTTGGAATGCCAAAGTTACCTGGAATATTCAGCCTTGGGGTAAGTGGGAAATGAACGCAACAAATTTGGAGTACGAAATTAGTTTAGTTGGAACAACGGATTTACCAGGGACTCCTTTACGCGCACCCACAGAAAACGGGTTGCAGTTTGTTTGTAAAGACACGATGCGCGGACAAGTAAGTTTAAGATTAACTTCTCGTCATCAAGGAAAATTGGGCTTAATTCTGGAAGCGCAAAGCGACTTATGCGGATTGGAAACGGGTGGCGGTGGTTGGGACGGCTCGTGGTTATCTAGTTGAAAATTAGCTTGTCAGCTTTATAATGCTAAAATTATAGATGCTTAACAATTGGGGCTGTAGCTCAGTTGGATAGAGCGAGCGCCTCCTAAGCGCTAGGTCGCGCGTTCGAGACGCGCCAGTCCCGTCCATTGCCTGCTAATCTAGATCGTCGTGCTAGAGCGCGATTTTATGTTAAAAAGCAGGCAAAATCAAAAATCAGTTAAAAAAAGAGGCTTTAAGAGCAGGGGTTGGCGGCTTGTATTAACCCTTGCTCTGCCAGTTTTGCTATGGATGGGATACAAGCAAGTTAGAAGCCTAGAAACTCCTCAAGCTGTATTAGTTTTAGGTGGTTCCTCTACTAAGTTGGAGCGAGAAAGAGTTGCAGCTAAATTAGCGCTTCAGTATCCCAATTTACAGATTTGGGTGTCTTCTGGTAGCACAAATGAAAATTACGTGACGCGGGTATTTGCTAAAGCTGGTATTAGTCCTCAACGCCTGCATTTAGATTATCAAGCAAAAGATACGGTAACTAATTTCACTACGCTGGTAGATGACTTTCAATCTCGCGGGATCAAACGGGTTTATTTAGTTACTTCTGACTACCATATGCGCCGCGCTCGTCTGGTAGGGGAAATTGTTTTAGGTAGCCGAGGTATTGATTTGCAGCCAGTTGTAGTACAAAGTAAAATAGTTCAAGAAACCCGCTCTAAAGCCCTGCGCGATGGAGTCAGGGCAGTATTATGGGTGGTAACGGGTCATACTGGATCGACTTTAGCTAAAAACTCAAAATAGCGGTTAGGGCTCTTGAATTAAAACGTAAGGCTGGACTATAAGCGTATTAAACCGCTTTTGAAGGTCGCTATTCCAATCACTTAACTGAGTTTGGGAGGGTTTTTGGATTAATTGTTCGCTAATCCAGTGTTGCACAGATGTTGAATTGTCACTGGCGATCGCAATTCCCACATCTACTAAGTTTAATTCTTTTGCTACTACCAGTACACTATCGCGCTTAACGTGAGGAATCAGCCATTCCCACGCTGCTTCGTCTAGGTTTTCTGCTAATTCTGTTCTCAATTCTGCCATAACAATAAATAAATGTACTCCACTTATCTATACTAAATTATTTGAGTATTTGGGCGATTAAGCCTCTGCTTTCATTTCGTCTATTTCAAATAAAGTAACTAAAACTCCGGCGATGGGGATAGAAATAAATACTCCTAATAATCCGGCTATTTTTGCTCCTACTAACAAGGCAAAAAATACAACTACCGGGTTCAAATTTAACGATCCCTGCATGACTCTAGGAGAAATTAGGTTGTCCTGAATTTGTTGCAGGATAATACAAGCAATTAAAACTTTTGCGGCTAAAAATACATTTTGGGATAAGACAATTAAAGTAATTATACTAACTCCCAAAGTTGCGCCAATTCCCGGAATTGCATCAAAAATAGCAACTATTAAGGCTAAGACTAAGGGGAAAGGTACTCTTAATACTAAAAACAATAAAAAACTAGAAGTAGACAAAAATAACATTAACAGCACTTGTCCCTTGAAAAAACCTAGAAATTTGCGCTTAACAACTGCTGTAAAACGATTGCGTAGTTGTCTAGGGATAGCTTTGAGCGCTAAATTCCATAATCTTTCGCCATCTAATAGCATGAATAAAGCAACTACCGCAATTAAGAGTAAAGTTACTAAGTTAGCCAAAAATACCTGTAGAGTAGCCAAACTAGAACCAATTAATCCTAATGCTTGATTACGCAATTGTTCTTCGATTCCGGTTAAATTTACTTGCAGATTGCGATCGCGCAAAAAATCTTCTGCTTGTCCAACTAAAGGCGCTAAAGAATTTAAAAAGGCAGTTACACTGTCAATTAATTGTTGTCCTTGATATAAAATAGCTAAACCTACAGTTGCTGTAAGACCACCAAGCAATAAAAGGCTAGATATAAAAACTACACTAACTGCTAAACCATGCGGTAAAAAACGCCGCAACCAGCGCACGGGATAGCTAAGTAAAAAAGCTAAAATTGCCGCCGATGTAAAAATAACAATTACTGTTTCAAAATAAGCTAAAAGAGTTACTAAAGCCCAGCCAGAGAGAAATAGTAATAGAAAACGGACTAAAAATAAATTATTTAATTTGTCCCAAAAATCTTTAGTAGACACTTCATTCATGTTTGCACCTAATCTGTCTGGTATGGCTTATTGAAGCCAAAACCAAGGGTACAAATAAGTAAGTGTAAAGTCTACTCTCATTCGGTATATTTTTACTAGCGCCCCATTTCGTGAAGTGCTGCAATTGCTTCTGTACATTCAAGAGTAGTGGCTTGCAATTGTTGGCGATTTGTAGAAGCGGGAGGAGCAATAACTTTACCAATTCTAATCGTAATGGGAACGGGGCGCACAATTGCCGAACCCTTAATTAAAACTCCTTGAGTTCCCCACAAACTAACGGGTAAGATTGGCGCTTGGGCTTTAGCGGCAATTAAAGCTGCACCAATTTTAGGATCGTTAATTTTGCCATCAGGGGTACGAGTCCCTTCTAAAAAAACCCCTGTAGCCCAGCCATTTTCCAATGATTGTAGCGCCGAACGAATAGCAGAGCGATCGCTCGCTCCCCGACTTACAGGATACGCGCCGTATAACTTTATCGCTTTGCCCAAAACGGGAATCTTAAATAGTTCTTCTTTTGCCATATAAGCCACAGGGCGACCTACCGCGCAAGAAAGCAATGGCGGGTCGAAGTAACTAGCATGATTGCTGACAACTACCAAGGAACCACTTTTAGGCACGTTTTCCGCGCCATATACGCGCCCTCGTAAATAAAGGTGCAGTGTAGGGCTGACTATTGACCACTTAAACAGGTGGTAAAGTAACAGACTAATTGATGGTTCGCGGCTTCTGCCCATTTGGTGACACTATGACTTGGCGTTTAGTACCATTTCGGCACTACTAATATTTTCTAACTTCAATGTAGGGCAGGTGCGTTTGATTAAACCTGTTAAAACCGTACCATGTCCAATTTCTATAACTTTCTCTATCCCTTCAGTAAGTAATTGCTCGCAAATTTCTCGCCAGCGTACAGAACCCGTCATTTGTTTAATCAACCGCTCTTTCAAAACATCCGCGTCTGTAGAAGGTATGGGGTCTACATTAGACATTACCGGGATGGTGGCGCTGTTAAAGTTTACGGGGGCTAAAATTTCTTGAAATTGACTAGCGGCGAGTGCCATTAATGGCGAGTGAAATGCTCCCGATACATTTAAGGGAATAGCGCGTTTGACTTTAATTTGAGGTAGCAACATTTCCACCGCTTTAGGAGTTCCAGAAATTACTACTTGAGCGGCACTATTATCGTTAGCTAAAACTACATCAGAAATTTGGTCTAATTGCTTAAGTAATTGTTCGCGCTCAAAGCCAATTAATGCTACCATTTTGCCCCCTGCAGAGCTATCCATAAGTTCGGCTCTAGCTTTTACTAAACGCAATCCCGTCGCCCAATCAAAAACTCCAGCAACATAGAGGGCTGTATATTCGCCTAAACTATGACCAGCAACTAAAGCCGGGGTTGCGCCTTGTAGCTTTAAAGCGTCCGCTAAAATGCTTTCGATTACATACAAACTAGGCTGAGTGTACAACGTCCGCGATACTTTGTCTTCTGGATGCTGACAAATTTCTCGTACAGACCAACCTAAAATCTCCTCGGATTGTGCCAACTTTTCCGAAGCTGCACCAGAAGAGGTGAATAAATCGCTCCCCATACCAATCGCTTGCGAACCTTGTCCTGAAAATACCCACGCCGTTTTAGTCATTGAAAAAATTGTGAATTTTTAAGTAAATATTTAAATTCCCCATTTAAAAATCGCCGCCCCCCAAGTTAAACCAGCGCCAAAACCCGAAGTAACAATAGTATCGCCAGTTTTAATGTGTCCAGCGCGTACGGCCTCATCTAAAGCGATGGGAATCGAAGCGGCGGAAGTGTTGCCGTAATTAGCAAGATTGCTGATGACTTTGTGACTGGGAATATTTAGCCTTTGGGCAACAGCATCAAGAATGCGTTGATTTGCTTGATGCAATATCAACCAATCTACTTGCTCGGAAGTGATATTAGCTCGAAATAAAGCCTTATCAATGACCTCTGGAACGCGCTGGACGGCGAAACGATAAACTTCTTTGCCATTCATCGTAATTGGTTTAAAGTTGCCCTTGCCAACCTCAAGATCGGGGGTAAGGGGCTGTGATTTGGGAGTATAAGACAAATTTAAACAGTTATTTTGCGTACCGTCGCTTCTGATTTCAAATCCTAACAGGCGATCGCTTTCCTTTGCCTGCATAACCACCGCCCCCGCACCATCGCCAAATAGTACGCAAGTGCTGCGGTCTTGCCAATCTACCCAACGCGACAAAATATCACCGCCAATTAAAACAACGTTTTGATAAACTCCGGTTCTAATAAACTGAGCCGCCGTAACTAGCCCAAATACAAAGCCAGAGCAAGCCGCCGTGAGGTCAAAAGCGACCGCGTTAGTTGCTCCAATTTGGGTTTGAATTTGACAAGCGCTGCCAAATAAGTCGTCGGCGGTAGAAGTTGCCAAAATAATTAAATCAATGTCTATTGGGGAAATTCCCGCCATTGCGATCGCGCCCTTTGCGGCAATAGCAGCAATTTCACTGACAGACTGGGCGGAATTAGCTAGTCGCCTTTGCCTAATTCCCGTGCGCGAGGCTATCCATTCATCCGAGGTATCAACTAACTTGCTAATTGCTTCGTTATCCAAGCAATTTGTGGGCAAAGCCGAGCCACTCCCCGTAATTGCTACGCCTAAATTTTGCAAAATTATTCTCCAATGGTGACGTGCGAACTGTATATAAGAGGATAAATTTGGTTTATGCCTTACTCACCACTATTCGCTTCACTACTGCTAGTTGCCGATTGCTTTTTGCTACCATTTTGAGACGAAATATGTTCTAAAACTCGACGATCGATCGCTTCTTTTGCTAAACGAATTGCATTAAACACCGACGGCGCTTGCGAACTACCGTGACTGATAATACAGATCCCCGCAACTCCAAGCAACAGCCCGCCTCCATGTTCGGCATGATCTACGCGCTGTTTGATTCGTTTTAAATTGGGTTTTAAAACTGCTGTGCCGATTTGACCGCGCAAGCCTTGGGGTAATTCTTCCCGCAAAATTTGCAGCATGACTTCGCCCACAGCTTCGGCAAATTTTAGCAGCACGTTACCTGTAAATCCGTCGCAGACAATTACATCAAAACGCCCGGAAAGTACGTCGCGCCCTTCAGCATTGCCAATAAAAGAAACTCGCGGATTTTGTTCTAGCAATTCGTAAGTCCGAAGTGCCAAATCGTTACCCTTACAAGATTCTTCCCCAATATTTAATAACCCAACTTTGGGTTCATCAACTCCCAGTACATACTGGCTGTAAACCGAACCCATGATGGCAAACTGTTCTAAAAATTTCGGTCGACAGTCTACATTTGCCCCAACATCTAAAATGATTACGGGCTTGCTGGCAATTGTCGGTAATACCGCGCCAATAGCTGGGCGGTCAATACCTTTCAATCGTCCTAAGCGCAACAATCCGGCTGCCATAGCTGCCCCAGAGTGTCCGGCAGAAACCACCGCATCGGCTCGTTGCTGCTTAACCAAATCCATCGCTATGTTAATTGAAGCCTTGGGTTTGCGTCTAATGCCGCTTAAAGGCTCCTCATGCATTTCGATTGTTCCTTCCGCCGAAACAATTTCTAATTGCCCAAAATTAGTTTGCTGCGGTAAGTGCGCTTTAATTTGCTGGGGGTCGCCCACCAACAAAATTTCTACGTCTAATTCTTCCCTTGCTCGCAACGCCCCTGTAATAATTTCGGCGGGGGCATGATCCCCACCCATGGCATCAATTGCGATCCGTGCGCGAGTAGCTCCCATTGATTAAAATTTCTAGAAACCTTCAAAATTTTACCAGATGCTTTCCCCCAAACACGCAATCTTACGGTTATTTAGTGAGACATTAGAAAAGTATTTGGCAAATACATCAGTGAAAGGCGCGGATATCCGTGTTAAAAGCGCTCTTTTATAAGTAAATAGGCGAATATTTTAATGCTGCAATTATTTGGTTCGGGATTGGTTTCTTTATGGTTAGACAAGGCGGGGGTAAAGGTGGCGACGGTCGATCCCTTGGAAGTTTTGGCACTGCAAAGTAGCCCTAGTTTAGTTTTAGCTCCCGATCGCTCTCCCGTTGCTGCCATAACCGTACAAAATTATTTAAAATCGCTCCAAATGGGAGTTGCTGAGTCTCAAGGCGTGTGGATACAGTCAGGGCCCGTTTTACTGGCAAATCATCAAGGGACAGTACCAATACCAGCCGCTTCTTTAACTAAAATTGCTACTTCAATAGCTGCTTTAAGCACTTGGGGCGCAAATTATCAATTTGACACGACAATTAGTACCAATGGGACGATTTCTAAGGGCGTATTACAGGGAGATTTGATTGTCCAAGGCAATGGCGATCCGTTGTTTGTGTGGGAAGAAGCCATTGCTCTTGGCAATGCGATTCAATCTATGGGGATCAATCGCGTACAGGGAAACTTGATAATTACAGGCACTTTTGCCATGAATTACAACTTCAATCCTGTAAAGTCTGGTGAGTTGTTAAAACAAGCCTTTAATGCTGCTAATTGGTCGAATACGATAGAAAATCAGTATTTAAGTCTACCCCCCAGTACGCCGCGCCCGCAAATTGTGATTTCGGGTACAGTACAACAATCGCAATTAATAAACCCCAAACAAATATTATTAGTACGCCATCGTTCTTTGCTACTATCGCAAATTCTTAAAGAAATGAATGTTTATAGCAATAACGAAATGGCGGAAATGTTGGCTTATTTGCTGGGAGGAGCGCAAGTTGTCCGACAAAAAGCAGCAACGGCGGCTAACGTCCCATTAGCAGAAATTCAGCTAGTAAATGGTTCGGGATTGGGGGTAGAAAATCGCATTTCCCCTAGGGCGGCGTGTGCAATGTTAATGAGCATCCAAAAGCGGTTATCGCCTTACCAGCTAACGGTAGCAGACTTGTTTCCAGTATCGGGACGCGATCGCCGAGGTACGCTATTAACTCGCCAAATCCCCTTAAATACAGTAATTAAAACGGGTACGCTCAACGATGTTAGTGCTTTAGCGGGAGTAATGCCAACGCGCGATCGCGGTTTAGTTTGGTTTGCGATTATAAATCGTGGTTCGGCTATAGGACAATTCCGCGACGAGCAAGATCGATTATTACAGAATCTATTAAAGCAGCTACAAGTTGCCCCAATTGTTCCAGCAGCGCTAACTCCTCGTCAAGACAATAATCATCCTTTAGGTGCAGCAAGGCGCAATGAAATTATGTACAAAGGCTAAGGAATAAATGTAGTCACAACTCGTCCGCCACTAACAGTAATATTTTGCTCTTGCAACTTGCCTACAGCTTTTTGCCCTGTAAAATTGACTGGCGGCTCTAATTGACGATAAACTACGCTTCCTTCCCCTTCTACTAACTGCGTTGGCAAATACCAAGTTAGCTTTTGAGCATTAAGAGATTGCTGGCGCTGTCCCTTAGCGAACACATTACCCATTAAATGCACAATTTCATTGCCTAAATTCATTCTTCCTTGGTTAGCCGTTACCGTTAGTTGCTCTTGGCGATGAACAACTTTTACAGGCTGATTTGATGTAACAACTTGAGCGTTTAAATCCCAAGTTAAAGAATTGCTGTCTATCTGTAGCGGTGGCTGGGTTGTAACTATTTGAGCCTTGGGTTCAAGCGTCAGAACTTTAGTTTTTAAGTTGACATTTGCACCGTTTGCTGTAGCGCGATCGCTAATTGTTTTACCTTTATAGCGATCGATGGCTATGGCGCGATCGCCAATTAAGGTTTGCTTCTTGACTTCCCAAATTAAATGAGTAGTTCGCATTTGCAAGGCGGGTTCGGTTGCTTGGGCGATTACTTTACCTTGCAAATCTACTCGCGCCGAGCGGCTATTGACTCTTGCTTCCTCGGCTGTAGCTTGAATTTGCTGGTAAGTTCCCCTAATTTGCTTGCGAACAATCAACAAGTCTTCTTTCGGTCGCCACTCTAATTCATTACCGCGCAAGACTACGCCGTTAACCGTATCTGTGGCAACAATTTTACCCGTCAAAAACAACTGTTTGCCGTTCTGCTCTATTTGAGCTTGTTGGGCGCTAATTTTATAAACTACTTTGCCATCGATAAACAATTCTCCCGATGGCTTCTGCACTTGAGCAAGTTTTTGTTCTCGGCTATAACTTGCTTGTTTGCCTTGAACTTTCCAAACGGGTCTTCCTTGTTCGTCGGCTTGTTCTAAAGTGACATCGTTAAAAGTAAGTTCGTTTTTAGTTGTAGGGCTAGATGAGGGACTTGGTGAAACTTGTTTGTGAGAATTTTGACCCGCACAGCCAAATACGCCTAATACTAACCCTACGCTTATTAGGGGCGCAGCTAAGAGTCGCCATTTAATTGATGGAAGACAATTAAAATTCATGCTTGACTTTCTTGGCTCTAGTCATCGGATGACTTGATAATGTCTAAAGTTCCATCATCGGGCTGTTCCATCAATCCTAGAGTAGATAAAGGACGATAGGCATAATTTGTAGGGCGCGATGTCTTTTGGATGTCTTCTTTAATTTGTTCTAAGTCGATATAGCGATCGCTTACATTTATCAAACTATCGCTAGTCATGGCTCGTAAACTGACTACTTCTACTCTCACGCCATGATAGCTTACAGCGTTTACTGCATAAGCCAAATCTCCATCGCCGCTAACCAATACTGCTGTATCGTAAGAATCTACTAGCGCCATCATATCTACAGCTATTTCTACATCTAGGTTGGCTTTTTTCGAGCCATCGGGTAGCTGTACTAAATCTTTAGCAATTACCCTATAACCATTACGCCGCATCCACAATAAAAACCCTTGCTGTTTTTCGTTAGTTCTATCTACGCCAGTATAAAAAAACGAACGCAGCAATCTCGAACCACCCGTTAGCCTGCACAATAGTTTTGTATAGTCAATCTCAATCCCTAATTGCAAAGCGGCGTAAAACAAATTTGAGCCATCAATAAAAATGGCTACACGCCCTCTATTTTCTAAAACTTGTTCTGGGGTGAAAATTGGACTTTTATCAAAGTTATTTAACATTGTTTATGCCTCAGTTTTTATCAAAAAATAATTAATGTTTTATATTATATTATTTATTTTCTTAGCAGTTTAAATACCTATAGAGTAGCATTAAAAACCTGCGCTCAAGTATGAATGTACAATTGACACTAAATTACTTTATTTAGTTCTAGACTTTTAAATATAGGTTGAGGATCTCCCAGTTTTTGCTGGCAACTTAGTATCCCCCACCTACCATGAATAGAGAAAGGTGCAGTAACAACAACGTCATTTTTATCATTAAAATTTGTTTCAAAACCTAATTGATGATAAATATCATTAGCAATGTTGGGAATAATTGGTGATAGTAAATAAGCTGCTAATCTTACTGATTCTAAAACAGAATACAATACTTGTTCTAATTCCTGATTTTTGCCTTCTTTATACAAAGTCCAAGGCTCTCGGTCATTAATAAGCTGATTGCCAGTTCTAGCTAAGTTTAATATTAATTCACAAGCTTGGCTAAAAGCTAAGTTTTCATAGGCTGCGGCAACTTCTGCTCCCAAACTCATTCCAGCAATTTTTAATGGATTATCGTCAGCTATAGTTTCGTTAGTAAGATTCGGCACATTAGTATAGCCATACTTTAGAGCCATTTTTGAAGTGCGGTTTAATAAATTACCCAAATTTTTAGCCAAGTCAGCGTTTACCGTTTCAATAAACCGAGTTTCGCTAAAGTCTCCATCTCTACCAAATTCAATTGCTTTAATAAAGTAATAACGTACAGAATCCGAGCCATACTTCTCTACTAAAGCAACGGGATCTAAAGTATTTCCCAAAGTTTTGCCCATTTTTTGGTTGTCTTTGGTCAAAAACCCATGTCCAAATACTAATTTAGGCAACTCTAACTCTGCGGACATTAACATTGCTGGCCAATAAATAGCATGAAAGCGTAATATATCCTTACCAATTAAATGCAGATTTATGGGCCACCATTTGGCTAAAGCATTTGCTAAATTTGGTTCCTCGTCAGGTTCAAGTAACGCCGTTATGTAGCCAAGCAGTGCATCGAACCAAACATATAGCGTATGACTAGGATCTATAGGTACAGGAAAGCCCCAATCTAGATTTACCCGCGAAATTGAAAAGTCTTGCAATCCTTGGGCGACAAAGTTTAAAACTTCATTACGACGGCTTAGAGGTGCGATAAAGTTGGGGTTTTCTTGATAAAATGCCTCAAGCTGGCTTTGGTAATTGGACAAGCGAAAAAAGTAATTTTCTTCATCTCGCCACTCGGCTTGTTTATTGGTGTGAATGCTGCAAAAAAAATCGCTTAATAGTTCTCTTTCTTCTTTAAATTCTTCGCAAGCAACGCAATACCAACCTTTTTGTTGACTTTTATAAATATCGCCTTTATCCCACACTCGCCCAAAAAATTCTTTGACGATTTTTTCGTGATTGGTGGCAGTAGTGCGGCTAAAGCGATCGTATTGTATATTTAGCTGCTGCCATAAAGCCACAAAGCTACTAGAAATTTCATCGGAGTAAATTTGCGGTGACTTGTGTTTGCTTTCGGCGGCGCGTTGAATTTTTTGCCCGTGTTCGTCAGTACCAGTAATAAACAATACATATTTTCCACGCATTCTTTCAAATCGTGCCAAAATATCGGCAGCGATTGTAGGGTAAGCGCTGCCTACATGAGGCAAATCGTTTACATAGTAAAGTGGTGTTGTTACAGCAAAGGTTTCTTGCCTTTGGCTAGAAAAATTCATGAAATTTTAATAAAAATTAAAAGCTTTTTAATATCATAGATCACAATAGGTATATATATATTTTTGTTAACTTCTGTAAAAATAATGAACAATATCACTTAATCAAATCAGACAATAACTTTTACGATACACGCAATTGAGCCATTTACACCCCAATACTGTTCGGTTAAGGTTTGTAATTGCCAATGTTCTGGACAAAACCACGAGAATAGTAGCCTTTCAGCATCTGACAAGTCTCAGTTTTTAGTTATCCGAACCGTATTGATTTACACCCTAAGATACTTTTATTGATAGTATTAAAAAATATAAACTTTTTGAGAAGTCATCAAATATACGTGCAGAGTAGCGATTAGACACAAAGCATCTCCCATTAGGTAGATATTCAAATTGATTATTTACGAAAATAGTATTTATATTAACGAACCAATATTGGCAGCGCATGAACAATGCAAATAGTTCTCAACAAATTTCTCATGGCTTCATAACAGCTACAGGCACAAAAATATTTCGTTATTACGAAGATCGCACTCCCCAAAATAGTCCTGTACTTGTAGTGAGCAATCACCGCAGTTTTATGGATGCACCAATTTTAATGGCAGCCATAGAAAAACCAATTCGTTTTGCTTGTCATCATTACATGGGGCAAGTGCCAATAATGCGAGAAATTGTTACAGGATTGGGGTGTTTTCCGTTGGATGCCGCACCCTCAAGCCAGAAGGGATTTTTTCAACAAGCTTTGCAATTATTGCAAGAAAATCAAGCGGTGGGTATATTTCCTGAAGGTACAAAACCGATGGTAGATTTTACGGAGCCAAATGGTATTAATGACTTTCAACGTGGATTTGCTCATTTGGCATTACGTGCCGATACAGGAAGCGATAAAGTAAAGCCAGTAAAAGACTTAGTTATTCTACCCGTAGCGATCGCCTCGATTGAGGAAACGGTTAATTCCGCAGTTCCCTTACGATTACTAAGCTTGTTCGATCCAACAGAACCTTTATTTAATCAAAATGGTTGGCATCCACTGGTTATATATCGTCGAGTTGCAGTTTTAATCGGTCGTCCTTATCGAATTACATCATTTATGCGGCAACAATACCAAGGTAAACAAGCAAAAACTGTAGTGGCAGATGTAACTAATTATTGTCAAGCAGAGATTGTCGAACTTTTACGCCAAGGGTGTTATTAAATAGTTGGCACTCAAAACTTGTTCTGCGCTAACCACTCTCAAAGACTGGTAACTTAGAAATATTATATCCGTTGGAATTTTAATAATTAAAGTTAAGAAGATGCCAAAACTTGCAAGCCAACCTTGTTTTCTCACTCCCGAACGGCTACAGCCAGAGTATCCGCTATTTGTATTTTTGCCAGGGATGGATGGAACGGGACAACTTTTGAGGACGCAAACGGCTGGCTTAGAAGTTGCTTTTGATGTGAGGTGCTTGATGATTCCGCCCGACGATTTGACTAGCTGGGATGTTTTGAGCGATCGCGTTATAAACCTAATTGAAGACGAGCTAAAAATCAATCCCCACCGATTAGTTTACTTGTGTGGCGAGTCTTTTGGGGGAGCATTAGCAATAAAAGTTGCCCTCAAAGTACCTCAATTATTTAACAGAATTATTTTAGTTAACCCAGCTTCAGCGCTTCATCGTCGCCCTTGGCTAAAGTGGGCATCGGGGCTAGTTTATTTAGTACCATCTTGTTTTTTTGAATTCAGTGCTTTGGGATTGTTGCCGTTTTTGGCTTCGTTGGAGCTAGTTGAGCGCAATATTCGCCAGGAGTTGCTAAAAACTATGCGTTTAGTACCACCGCAAACAGTTCTTTGGCGCTTGTCGCTGATTAAAGAGTTTGATGTTGACGCGCCGCAATTGCAAGGCATTACTCAGCCCGTATTGTTATTGGCTAGTGCCTTAGATCGGTTGTTGCCTTCGGTGACAGAGGCAAGATATTTAGTCAAAAACTTACCAAAGGCTAAAATGGTAGTGCTACCTTATAGCGGTCATGCTTGCTTAGTAGAATCTGCCGTTAATCTCTACGAAATTATGCAAGAGGAAACCTTTTTAGATTTTAGTACCAAGACGGCGATGGATAAAAAGGAAAATGCGATCGCTTTATCACAGAGCGATCGCCAAGATTAAGCTACCATTAGCCATTGAGATAATAATCTCGCGTACCTTTAGCATCGATAGCTTCTCCCAAACGATTTAAGCCATGCACGTAAGCGGCGGTACGCAGAGATATTGCTTGTTGCTGGGTGATTTCCCAAATGTGCTTAGTTTCCTCTACCATTTTTTGCTTGAGGCGTTGATTGACTTCTTCCAGCGTCCAATAAAGCCCGCTCCGATTTTGCACCCATTCAAAATAGCTCACAGTTACACCGCCAGCGTTAACTAAAATATCAGGAACTACATAAATTTCTTTGGCATCTAGTATTTTGTCGGCAGCAGAATTAATTGGACCATTGGCAACTTCAAAAATCAATTTGGCTTTAATATCATCAGCATTTGCTTCAGTAATTTGATTTTCTAAAGCGGCAGGAATCAATATATCTACATCTAAGGTCAAAAGTTCTTGATTGCTTAAAATCTCATGGTCAACGATGTTACAAACCGTACCTCGACAATAAATTGCTTTCATACCCCGATGAGCTTCTTTATATTGCCGAATGCTCGGAATATCTAAGCCATTTTTAGTATAAATCCCACCTTGAGAATCGCTAACGGCAACTACTTTATAACCAGCTTTAAATAATAGTTCTGCAAGGTGCGCCCCAGCATTACCAAAGCCTTGAACGGCAACGGTAGTATCTTGAGGAGAAGATGGAAATAGTTGCTTGATGGTTTCAATCACATAATACGCCCCGGTTGCGGTGGCGGTATCTCTGCCCAAACTACCACCCATAGTAACGGGTTTTCCGGTGACAACCGCCGGGGTAATTTGCCGCCGAATAATGCTGTATTGATCCATCATCCAGCCCATAATCATTGGGTTTGTATAAACGTCGGGGGCGGGAATATCGATGTCTGGGCCGATAAAATCAGCGATCGCATCTACATAGCCTCTACTTAAACGTTCTAGTTCCATTTTTGACAATTCTTTGGGATTAAGAGCGATCCCACCTTTTGCGCCACCAAAAGGTAAATTGAGGACTGCACATTTAAAAGTCATCCAAAACGCCAAAGATTGCACTTCTTCTAAGGTGACGTTGGGATGAAAGCGAATGCCTCCTTTTGTGGGCCCTCGCGTGTCATCGTAGCGTACCCGATAGCCTTGAAAAATGCGTAAAGAACCGTTATCCATCCTTACAGGAATTGATACTGTTAAGCTGGCTTTAGGAAACTTTAAGTGTTCGATGGCATCTTCAGAAATTGTGATATATTTTAATGCTTGTTCTAGTCGTTGTTTGGCATCAGAAAATAGTGATTCTGACATAGTTTTAGTAGTTAAATAACCATTCAAACTTAACAGAATTTAAGAAAATAATTAATATATAAGTTTTTAGACAAAATTAGTATTTAGAAGTTGTTTATGCAGTAGAAATATCGCCAACTATATTAGCTTCAAAAAACACCGTATAACCTAAACAAAAAGGTACTGCTTTAACTTCCTTGCAACTACTCAACTAGCATGACTGAGGTGCGGTTTGTAGCGGTGGCTTCTGGTTAGTGCAACATTGTGGCAAATATCTATGTTTTTGCAACTTCTTAGAATTTGCTAGGTTTTTTGCTAAATTGGCGGCAATTTTTGGCATTTTGGATTACTACACGCAAATTAATCTCAAGCTGTTGAAGGTGGAGTATAAATACAGCTTTAGTTGAACCTCAAAAATATAAATTTGCTTTTTATCATTTTAAAGCAACCATAAATAGCAAAGTTCATTTAAAACTAACTTTATGTGAAAACATATACTTGTTACAATATCAATCCGTTTCTATTTTAAGGAAAAAACAACAACGGTATTTTGTGTAACAGTTTAGATTTGGCTTTAGTTATAGGCTGTGAATAGTTCGTAGAGGACAGCGCCGTGAGATTAAAAGGCAAGGTCAGTTTAATTACAGGCGCGGGTTCAGGCATTGGCAGAGCAACGGCATTATTATTTGCGCGAGAAGGTGCTTTGGTAGTGGCGGCCGATCGAGATGCACAGCAGGCGGAAAAAACCCAAAAGCTGATTGAACAGGAAGGCGGGCAGTGTGAGGCAAAATGTATTGATGTTAGTCAAGAAGAACAAGTAGCAGCAGTAATCGCTACTGTCGTCAAAACTTGGGGTCAATTAGATGTTTTATGCAACAATGCGGGAATTTCTTTACTTAAACCCGTGACGACGACAACGGAAGCGGAATGGGACAAAGTTTTTAATGTCAACCTCAAAGGCGTATTTTTTGGCTGCAAACACGCAATTCCGCAAATGGCAAAACAAGGAAATGGCGCGATCGTTAATACAGCTTCGGAACTTGCAATTGTCGCTCAACCGCTTTACGGCGCTTACTGTGCAACTAAAGCGGGAGTACTAGCTTTAACGCGGGTTTTGGCTTTAGAGTGGGCGGCTAAAGGTATTCAAATTAATGCCGTTTGTCCGGGTCCAATTGCTACACCGATGTTGCAGGCAGAGTTTGACCTAGCAGACGATCCAATAAATGAGGAAAAGCTGGCAATTAAATCTATTCCGGCGGGGCGCTTGGGTACGCCCGAAGATATTGCCAAAGTAGCTTTATTTTTGGCTAGTGAAGATGCTCAGTTTGTACATGGCGCAGCTATTGTAGCCGATGGTGGCAAAACTATTTTCTAAAAAGTTATTGGGGATGGTAAGTATGTACTCGCAGTTGAAAGCTTCTAAACCTTCGCGCCGAGCTTTTTGTAAATATTCGGCTTTGGCGATCGCCAGCCTGTTGACTACTGTTGGTTGTCGCCCACAAACAAACACCGCCGGAAATGCCGCACCAAGTCCAACTCTTAGAATTGGGCTAAATTTGTGGGCGGGTTTTATGCCTTGGCAAGTGGCGAAAGAAAAAGATTTTTTTAAGGCTAATAATCTAAACGCCAAAATTGTCTGGTTTCCGGTGCTTTCTGACCAAATTACAGCTTTTAATGCCGGAAAAATTGATGCGATTGGGATTACCTTGTACGACTTTATTACCAGCGCTAGTAATGGAGTCAAAAGTAAAATCATCTCCATTACAGATATGTCGTTGGGGGCAGATGCGATCGTTGTTAATCCGGCAATTAAGTCTATAGGCGACATTGCTGGGAAGCGGACATCGATAGAAGTGGGAACAGTGGGACATTTATTATTTTTGAAAGCTTTAGAAAAGGGCGGTATTACTAAAGATAAAGTTGCTGTTGTCAATCAATCGGCGGATGCGGCGATCGCCTCATTAATTGCCAATAGAACCGATGTTGCCTATGCTTACGAGCCTTTTGTCAGTCAAGCGGTGGCTTCAGGGAAAGGCAAAGTTATTTTTTCGAGTAAAGATATTCCGGGTTTAGTTCCTGACTTGATGGTTGTACAGCAGTCAACGCTTGACGGGCAACCAGAATCAATCCAAAAAATGTTAGATGTTTGGTACAAAACCCTTGCCTACCGCCAAACGAACATGGATGAAGTGTTGCCCATTGAGGCAAAACAAGCAGGATTAGCGGTGAAAGATTATCAAAACTTGCTTCAAGGATTTAAGTGGCTAACTCCTACAGAAGCAAGTGCAATGTTTCAACCAGGTACAACAGCGCAGTCTTTAGTATTTAACGCCCAAGACGTTTCTAGTCTCATGCTGAAAGAAAAATTAATTACCAAACCATTACCGCCAATTACCGAACTAATCGACGATCGCTTTTTGAAAAAAACTATTACTCAATAAATTATGACTACTACAACAATCAACCTCAATCGCTATCTACAGCAAAGCAAACCCTTGTGGAATGTTGCGGCTATCTCCTACGCTTTAGTAGGATATTTAGGGGGGATTAGTTTAATTTTTTTGGGTAGCTTGTGGCTAAATGCTTTGGGAGTAATTTTGCTTAGCCATAGCTTAGTAATTTCGGCTTATCTGACTCACGAATTTATGCACGGCACTATGTTCGCCTCCAAACAATCCAATGCGATCGCCGGAAATATGATGTTATGGATTACTGGCGGCTGTTATGCTAAGTTTTCGGACTTGATGCGCCTGCATATTGCCCACCATGTCAACCGCGTAGATTTTTGTCGCTTTGACTTGGAGGAGTTTTTAGCATCTTTACCTACTCTTGTGCGATCGCTCTTACTGGGTTTAGAGTGGTACTATTTTCCCTCTTTGGCATTTTTAACTAGAATCCGCTCAATGTTTGCGCCTTTTTATTTGGGCGATCGCCAAAACGAACGATTGAGAGTTACTTCAATTTTCTTAATTCGCGCTACTTTATTTGGCATTTTGGGTTGGATATCTTTAAAAGCACTGGCGTTGTACTTCGTGTCTTACATTTCGATGATTCATACTTTGCGGTTTGTTGATGCCTTTCAGCATACTTATGAAGTGTTCGCAGTGGGTTCAGATATACCAAAACGCGATCGCGCTCACGAGCAAACAAATACTTTTTCTAACGTTATTTCGTTGCGCCATAGATGGCTAAACTTACTTTTGCTCAACTTTGGCTATCACAACGCTCATCACGAGTTAATGAAATGTCCTTGGTATAGCTTGCCAGAACTTGACAAAGAACTTTACACTGGCGACGAAATCCACTACATTACCCTACCGGAATTAATTGGCAACTACCATCGCTTTCGGTTATCGCGGATTTATTCAGGGCAAGGTACAGCCGTAGACGAGCAAGGAAACCGCCAGCTAGAGACATTTTATGGCGGAACTGAAGTATCGTTTTTGGTGTTGCCTTAGAATAAGCAAAAAGTGACAAAATCTCGTTCTGGCTCGATATTTGCCTTAGCAACGGCTCTCTGCTTTGGTGTTAGCGTTCCCCTCTCAAAGTTGTTGTTAGATGATATAGAGCCTTGGATGTTAGCGGGGATTTTGTATTTGGGCGGAGGAATAGGTTTATTGCCAATCTACTGTCTGCGCAATCTATCACAGCCGCCTAAAAATAGTTTGCGCTCAAAAGACTGGGGCGATTTGGGTGCTTCAATGTTGGCAGGTGGAGTAACAGCCCCGGTATTACTGACAATCGGGCTTACTACAACTTCTGCAACGGTAGGATCGCTACTGCTCAATTTTGAAGGAGTTTTTACAGCGCTTTTAGCATGGACTGTTTTTAAAGAACGTTGGCAATTGCAGGTTTTTTTAGGAATAGTCGCAATTACCAGTGGGGGAATTGTTCTTTCTTACACAGAACATACCACCGTAGGGCTATCTTGGGGAGCGGTGGCAATTTTGGGAACTTGTTTAGCTTGGGCAATGGACAGTAATTTAACTAATAAAATAGCTTCAAGAGATCCACTGCAAATTGCTTTAATTAAAAGCGGTGTGGCTGGCTTAATCAATGTGGCGATCGCTTTTTCCATCGGGCAAACTCTACCGCCTCTGTCTACGTTAATTCCAGCCTTAATAATTGGTTTTGTTTCCTCTGGACTAACTTATGTTTTTTTGTTCAGGCTTTACGCCAATTAGGTGCAGCCCAAACCGGAGCATATTTCGCTCTCTCGCCGTTTGTGGGGGCAACAATTTCTGTTGTGTTTCTCGGAGAACAAATTACCCAAGTTTTAGTAATGTCAGCCGTTTTGATGGCAATAGGCGTAGGACTATGTTTGCAAGAAAAATAATCATAGTCTACGAGGATATTTTAAAAGTTTTTCTGTTAATAGCAAGTCACTGAGATCCCCTTGTTAAAAAGGAAGTAATAAATATTTTCCCCCCTTAAAAAGAGGGGCTAGGGGAATCTTCCGCTACGCAAAATATAAACCATACCTTTCCTCTCATTCTCTAACTCATAATTTTTGTACTTTAATTACCCTACCTTTATGCAAAATCCTAAACCTGTTTGCGACTCATGGTTTGCAACTCAAAAAATTAGCGAATCTTTGTACCGCATCCACGAACATCATTATTGGGAATGGAATCGCGCTAACTTATGGCTGATTAAAGGTGAAACTCAAGATTTGTTAATCGATACAGGCTTGGGAGTTGCCAGTTTGCGCCAACATATTGCAACTTTAATTGATAAACCATTACTTGCGATCGCATCTCACGTTCATTTCGATCATGCTGGCGGGATGCACGAATTTGATAATATTGCCATTCATCCCTCCGAAGCTGAAGCTTTGAGACAAGGAGATGCTAATGCTGCATTGTGTGCGCCAGAATATGGCTGGGTTTTAGACGAACATTTTGCCGAATTACCTTATCCTGGTTTTGCCGTTACCCAATATACTTTTAATGCGGCCCAGCCAACTCAATTGTTGCAAGAAGGAGATATTTTAGACTTAGGAAGTCGCGCTTTTGAAGTGTTGCACCTTCCCGGACATTCTCCCGGCTGCATTGCACTGTACGATCGCCACAGTCAAGAATTATTTTCCGGCGATATTGTCTACGATGGTGAATTGTTGGATCTTTTGCCTGGTAGCGATATTCCAACTTACATTGCTACTTACGAGCGTCTGCAAAAATTGCCTGTAGAAACAGTATATCCCGGTCACTATCACAGTTTTGGTAAAGATAGACTGCAACAATTGATGGCTGATTACTTAGAAGCTAAACGTCAACCAGGTTGTCCCTCAGAAACTAGCCCTCTCGCAGAGAGTAAATAATTTGACGTTTAATATCGGTAAACTTGGGAGTTAGCTTGATATCTACATCTCTATCGGCGGGTAATGCGATCGCAATTTCTGTTTTAACTTTGCCAGGATGAGCGCTCATTACGTAAACACGCTGAGATAAAAATACAGCTTCTTCTACATCATGGGTAATTGTGCAAATTGTCGTCCCTGTTTTTTGCCATATTTCCCGTAAAAATTGCTGCATCTGCTCTTTAGTTTGACAGTCCAAAGCGCCAAAAGGTTCGTCCATCAACAATACTTCTGGTGCGTTTGCTAAAGCCCGCGCGATCGCACAGCGTTGTTTCATCCCGCCAGATAGTTGATTTGGGTAAGATTTTGCAAATTTAGTTAAACCCACAACCGCCAAAAAATAGGCAACTTTTTCTTGACGCTGCGCTGAAGATAAACGACGCAACTTAGAGCCAAAACTAATATTGTTTGCTACGGTTAGCCAAGGGTAAAGCGTGTAGCTTTGAAATACCATTCCGCGATCGGAACCGGGACCTAATACTACTTCATCATCAACTTTAATTTCTCCCGATGTGGGGGCGACTAATCCGGCAATTATATTCATCAGCGTTGATTTACCACAACCTGATGCACCCACAATACAAACAAACTCACCTTTATGTATTTGCAAGTTAACATTTTGCAAAATAGTTAATTGTTTATCTTTTTTCCCATAACTTTTAGATAAATTGCAAACCTCTAACTTTGGTTTGTTTAAATGCTGGTTATATTCATCCGAAACCTGACTAGAAGTTGCTCTTGAAAATCTAACTTGATTCACTAAAATTTTCCTCTAAGTTCTACTTAATACTTTGCATTACCTAGCAATTATTTTGTTTCAGTTCGCGCCGCTAAACTCTGACTGTATAACTGCGATTTTTTTACCAATACCTAACATACATTTATTTAAACGAATACTGACTATACAAACTGTTAACTTGAATACAAAGAGTAGTGCATTAATAATTGATAATTTTATTAATTACAGCTACGAGCAATAATGACAAAAACAATTTCTTTACCAAAAGAAGGTTATCTTCCACCATCAATATTTTGGAGTATTCGTCAAGGATTTCCCCGATGGTTGGGTATATTACTTTCAACTACAGCGATCGCAATTCCTTTATTAATTTGGGCAATACTTAGTTACGCCGGATTAGTAACACCGCTTTTTTTACCCACACCAACTGCCGTAATTCAAGCCGGAATTAAAATGTTGCTTGAAGAAAACTTAATAGTTGATATTTTAGCTAGTAGTATGCGCGTTGCGGCGGGCTTTATAGTTGCGGCTATTATTGGCGTACCCGTAGGGATTTTGATGGGAACTTTTCATAGTATGCAAAGCCTATTTAGTCCGCTAGTTGGCACGGTAAGATATATGCCCGTTGTTGCTTTTGTCCCCCTAATTATTATTTGGGTTGGCTTGGGTGAAGAAGCAAAAACCTTAATTATTTTCCTTGGAGTTGTGCTTTACAACGCAATGATGGTAGCCGATGCTGTTAAGTTTATTCCTGATGAAATGATTAACGTTGCTTATACATTAGGAATGAATCGCCGGAGTGTTTTATTTAGGGTTATAGTACCGGGGGTATTTCCTAGTATTTTAGATACATTGCGAGTTAATATATCTGGTGCATGGAACTATTTAGTAATTGCCGAACTAATTGCCTCTCAAAATGGCTTAGGTTTCAAAATTATTCAAGCACAGCGTTTTTTACAAACAGACAAAGTTTTATTTTGCATCGGCATTATTGGGTTTATTGGTTTAGTAATAGATTTTAGCTTGAAATATTTATCTAAGATGCTCACTCCTTGGGCAGAAAGAGTACGCGGATAATTAAAAACTTAGCTTTTATGACACTAACATTAAACTTAAACAACACAGCTTTAATCTGTATAGATTTGCAGGCGGGAGTATTTACAAAAGAGGGAAGTTTAGCCCATGTTGGTACAGATGAAATACTCCCCAGCGTTAAAAGAGTTTTAGCAGCAGCGCGAAATGCAAAGATCCCAATCATCCATTTTAAAGAAGTCCACCGCAAAGAAATGGTAGATTTTGGTAGAGAATTAGATGGAGTAGAACCAGTTCACTGTTTAGAAAATTGGGCTAGTACAGACTATTACTGGGAACTTGCGCCTATCGAGGGAGAATTTGCGATCGCCAAACGCCGTTATAGCTGCTTTATCGGCACAGATTTGGAAATTTTGCTGCGGGGATTAAAAGTTGATACCTTACTACTTGTAGGCACTATGACTAACGTCTGCGTCCATTACACGGCAGCCGATGCCCACCAAAAAGATTACCACTTTCATGTCATCGAAGACTGCTGTGCTGGTTCCGATTGGGATGCACATTGGGCGGCATTAACAGCAATGGAATACCTACAAATCGGGGCGCGAATTTGTCATAGAGATTGTGTTGCGGCTTTATCTAATAGCGAGAGCAAAGCCATAGTTTAAAAGTTTTTTGTTGATAGCAAATCCTTAGAAATCACCCCTTAAAAAAGAGTATATCCCTACAAATAAAAACAAACTATACCTTTTTCAAGCTTCAGTTTTGAGAAACTTTGGAGCTAAAACTTTTGTTAGATCGGGTGGTTGAGAAATTTGCTTTTGTTCTATTAAAAACTCCGATACTTCTTTCAAATGATTAGCTAAATAAATATCGCTTTGAGCATCCCCCAACATTTTTAAATTAGTTGGTAAGTCTATTAACCCAACTCCTTTAAGTTGTGATTCTGCTTCTTCCGGACTTATTTGCAGGCGTTTTCCCGTAATTGCTAAAGCTTCGGCTTTATTTGTTTTCATAAAACCTATGGCTTTAAAAATACCTTTATTGAACCCTTCTACCCCGGCGGGGTTTATATCAGCAAACTTGGTACTAAACAAATATAAATCAATAATTGCTGTAGGCATTTTAGCAGTGTCTATGATAATTCTGCCGTCTTTTTGGGTAGCATTTGCCTTTTGCAAAAATGGAGAATAAGTCACAGCAATATCTGTTCTCCCGGCTTGATAAGCTATAGCCGCAGCATCGGGCGTAGCGTTAGTAATTTTGACATCATTTTTACTTAAGCCAGCATCTTTTAAAACTTGTAATAATAAGAAATGGCTAACTTCTCCTATTTCTACTGCAATATTTTTGCCTTTAAAGTCTTTAATATCCGTTACGCTATTACGAGCTAAAATACCATCTCCACCCAGAGAGTTATCTGCTACTAAAACTACGCGATAATCAACACTTTTTGCTTTTAGCGATACTGCTGCTGGTGTTGCTAAAGCTATAGCATCTAATCTTCCCGCACCAAAAGCTGCTTGTAAATCTGAAGCCGCACTAAAGTCTTTATGATTAAGGTTTAATCCTGCTTCTTGAAAAAATCCTTTTTCTAAAGCAATATACAATGGTGTATAACCAATCCAAAGCGTACTTCCCGAACTTGCAGAAATAGATTTTGTTGAGGTTGTGGTTTCAGCGTTTGAAGTAGATGAAACTGTTGATTGCGATCGCGTTTGGCAAGCGTTTAATACTAAGCTACCCGATAACCCAGTCATCAACCAAATTGCTTGGCGGCGAGTCCATGCTCTTGTTTTATGTTTCATACTTATTTCAATGCCAAAAACGATCCTAATTTAATTAAACTAATATTCAAGTTATAAATTGTTAGTAGAGATACATTTCTGCAATAAAACCTATTCTCTCGTTTTTTTAAGGTTTAATTAAAACTGCGATTTTGTCATTTTAATTTTTTAATCCAGTCAAAATCTAGACAGCGACTTTTTAGTGAACTTAATTATCTCTATTTGTCTAAAAATAATTTGTTAATAACTCAAATATTTGCAGTAAATTTGTCATTTTAATTTTTTAATCCAGTCAAAATCTAGACAGCGACTTTTTAGTGAACTTAATTATCTCTATTTGTCTAAAAATAATTTGTTAATAACTCAAATATTTGCAGTAAACTGGAGGCGATCGCCTTAAGGCTACTACCACAGATTTGTAAATATCTCCTCTAACCTAGTTGCAGCAACCCTTTCAACCCTCAAAAAAGCTGTTCTTATAACTCTTGTCAGCACCACTTATGAATAATTGGTTGCCGAATTGTTCACACTTTGTTACAAAAGTATAGAGAACTTCTACAAAGTGAAAACAAGATGTTCGCTGGACTTACTGGCTCAACCACTTCTACTGGCACTGATTGGGGAGAGCGAATGCTCAACAGCGTTGCCAGCAAAACTATTCGTCATTTGTTGACTCAAAGTGAGTCGATAGAAGTTTCTGTACGTTGCTACCCCTCCAGCAAGTTGTTACAGGGCAGCATAGACAACTTCAAAATGAGCGGTCGGGGCTTGGCAATCCGCAAAGACTTTTTAGTGGAAGAAATGTCCTTTGAAACCGATGCTGTATCTTTAGACTTTAGCTCGGTACTAGGCGGAAAACTAAAGTTAAAGCAGCCTACTCAAGCAGTGGCGGAAGTGAAATTATCAGAGGCGGGTATTAATCATGCTTTTAAAGCAGAATTGGTTAAAAAACGCTTACTCAACCTAGATTTACCCAGCTTGACGGCAATATCGGGGGGCGAACCTGTTTCTTTTAGCGAGGTACAAGTAGAACTTTTGCCCAATAACCAAGTCAAAATCTTGGCAAAAGCTGACCTAAATACCGACGAATTAGTGCCAATTAGCATGACGGCAACTTTGGCTGTAGAACGGCGGCGACGGGTAGCATTCAATAATCCGCAATTTACTACTGACCTAGCACCCGAAGCTCAAAAAGAGATATCTCAAGCATTAGCGATCGCTTTTGCGGAAATTCTAGATAATATGGTCGATCTTGACCGCTTCGACCTCGATGGCGTAACGATGCGAATTAATCGATTGGAAACTCAAGGAAAACAGCTAATTTTTAGCGGTTACGCCCAAATCGAACGCATACCTAATACTCCTTGAACCAATCATCGGCTTAGTTGCGGTATGCTACAAGGGTCGAAAGTATAAGTAGTTATGAATTCACAAAAAGCGCCCTCACTCAAGAGAGAATTGGGGGTTTTTGGCGCTACTTTGATGGGTTTGGGTTCGATTATTGGTACAGGGGTTTTTGTCAGTATTGGCATTGCTGCGGGGGTAGCAGGATCGGCAGTAATTTTATCGGTAGCCATTGCCGCTATTATCGCCGCCTGCAATGGTTTAAACAGCGCTCAACTAGCTGCAAATCATGCCGTAAGTGGCGGAACTTACGAGTATGGTTACAAGTATCTCAATCCTGCTTTGGGTTTTACGGCGGGTTGGATGTTTTTACTAGCAAAAACTGCTTCGGCAGCAACGGCGGCTTTGGGTTTTGCTGGTTACTTGCTCAATGCTACTAATTTAGGCGATCACGCTTTACTAATTCCTATTGCTGTAGTTTTAGTTGCAATCTTGACTTCGGTAGTTTTAAGCGGGCTTCAGCGCTCTAATTTGGCAAATATTGTGATCGTTTCTATTACGTTATTTTCTTTAAGCTTTTTTATTGCTGTAAGTTTGCCGTCAGTTAAAACCGAAAACCTAACGCCATTTTTTCCCGACTCTATAGCCGGGGTGCTGCACGGTAGCGCTTTGATGTTTGTAGCTTATACAGGTTACGGACGAATTGCGACAATGGGGGAAGAAGCACGAAATCCTAGAATTACGATTCCCAAAGCAATGATAGTGACGATCGCGATCACAATGCTCTTATATCTCTTAGTAGCCACTGCTGCAGTAGGTTCGGTAGGCGCAGAGGTACTAAATTCGGCAACCACTAAGCAAGCAGCCCCTTTAGAAGTAGTAGTTAGCATTCTTAGAGTTTGGGGTGGCAGTCAAATCCTTGCCATTGGTGCGCTTTTTGCCATGCTGGGAGTGCTACTTAACTTAATTTTGGGTTTATCTCGCGTCCTTTTAGCAATGGCACGTCGCCGAGATATGCCAGGAATTTTAGCACGGTTGAATAGGCAATCAACACCTGACGCGGCGGTAATAGCTGTCGGTTGCGCGATCGCGCTCATAGTTGTACTAGGCAATAATGTCAAAACTACTTGGTCTTTTAGTGCCTTTAATGTTTTGATTTACTACGCAATCACTAATCTTGCCGCTTTACAAATTCCCTCCCAAGAGCGCCTTTATCCCCAGTGGTTGGCTTGGATAGGGTTACTTGCTTGTGGGTTTTTGGCTTTTTGGGTAGAGTGGCAAATCTGGCTGCTGGGAATGGCTTTAATATTAGCGGGATTAGCATGGCAGCAGCTTATCCGGCGGGTTGCAACTTGATAAAACCAGGGGAGAAAATCTCCCCGTCTTTTTTTAGCGTCCTACACCTACATATCTAAATCCAGCTTTGATTAATGCTTCTCTGTCGAGAAAATTGCGCCCATCAATTAGTACCGGATGATTCATTAGGCTTGCCATTTTAGCGTAGTCTAAGGTACGAAACTGCGCCCAATCGGTTACAAGTACCAAAGCATCACAACCATCAGCTAAACGCTCGGCATCGGTTTCTACTAGCACCCCGGCAATGCCATCGCGCAGACCACTTTGAGAAACAATCGGATCGTAGGCTTTGACGGTAGTTCCAAGGCGGTTGAGATGCTCGATTAAGTTTAGTGCTGGCGCGTCGCGCATATCGTCGGTATCGGGTTTAAAGGTAAGCCCTAGTAAGCCTACAGTTTTACCCTTCAAAATTTTGAGTACCTGTTGTAGTTTTTCTACCAAAATCAACCGTTGCCTTTGATTGACACTAACAGCAGCTTTGAGCAATTGAGCTTCGTAGCCGTAATCGTCGGCGGTGTGGACTAACGCCGATACGTCTTTAGGGAAACAAGAGCCACCCCAACCAATACCCGCTTGCAAAAACTTGTTACCAATCCGGGAATCTAAACCAATACCTTTAGCAACTTCGGTGACATCTGCACCCACGCGATCGCAAATATTGGCAACTTCATTAATAAAACTGATTTTAGTTGCTAAAAAAGCATTAGCAGCATACTTAATCATTTCCGCCGAACTTAAATCTGTAACCAGTACCGGAACCTGTGGGAGCGTTGGATCGGCAGCAAAAGAGCGATCGATAATTGCGGTATACAATTCCTGCATCATGGCAAGGGCTTTAGGATCGTTGCCACCTAGCACAATGCGATCGGGGTTAAAGGTATCGTATACTGCCGAGCCTTCGCGCAAAAATTCGGGATTGCTTACCACATCAAACCAAGCAATGCGATCGCCCGCCGTTGGTTCGCTGCCAACGCTTCCAGCACTAACTAATGCCTGCTGGCGATTTACAACCCCACTTTGAACAATCATTTTTACCCAATCTCCCGAACCAATTGGCACGGTAGACTTGTTGACGATCACTTTGTAGCCGCTACCATCTAAGTGTTCGCCAATTCCCCGCGCTACGGCTTCTACATAACGAGTATCGCTTTCTCCGGTGGGTAAGGGGGGTGTACCTACGGCAATAAATAAAATCTCTCCGTGAGCGACTCCTGCGCCCAAATCGGTTGTAAATTCTAACCGTCCCGATTGACTAGACGATTGCATAATCTCTGACAATCCCGGCTCAAAAATTGGCGATTGTCCAGCTTTCATCAACTTAACTTTTTCTTCGTTGTTGTCAACGCAAATCACGTGATGACCGATATGAGCTAAACAAACACCAGTAACTAAGCCAACGTATCCCGTACCAATTACACAAACGCGCATAAGTTTTAATTCCTTTGATAATTTGTAGCGACGCAGTTATAAATGCGTCTGGCATTGCAGGTTATTAGATTTGAAGCCTAGGTATTTAAGTACCTTTATTTGTTCATTAAGATACTGATGAATGAGAAACACGAGGGCCGATGCGACTTTCAAAATCTGCTATCGTTAGCTTTAACCCTTCTACTAAAGGAATTTTTGGCTCCCAATTAAGTAACTTTCTTGCTCGCGTAATATCTGGACGGCGACGGCGGGGGTCGTCTTGAGGTAGAGGTTCAAACTGAATTTGGGCATGAGGATTAATTAGTTTTTGAACTTCCGTCGCCAGTTCTAAAATTGTGTATTCGTCCTGATTGCCTAAATTAACTGGGCCGATATAGTCGCCATTCATCAGCCGCATTAATCCTTCTACTAAATCGCTGACATAGCAAAAACTGCGGGTTTGCAAGCCTTCGCCATACACTGTTAAGGGAATACCTTTTAAAGCTTGTACGACCAAGTTACTAACTACCCGCCCGTCATTTTCTAGCATTCGAGGCCCGTAAGTATTAAAAATTCGAGCAACTCTAATATCTACATCGTTTTGACGGTAGTAGTCAAAAGCTAGAGTTTCGGCAACTCGCTTGCCTTCGTCGTAGCAACTGCGAATACCGATGGGGTTGACGCTACCGCGATAGTCCTCGGTTTGGGGATGAACTTCTGGGTCGCCGTATACTTCTGAAGTTGAAGCCAAAAGAAATCTAGCTTTTACTCTTTTAGCCAATCCCAACATATTCAAAGTTCCCACAACATTTGTTTTAACTGTTTTGACGGGGTTGAATTGGTAATGGACTGGTGAAGCCGGACAGGCTAAATGATAAACTTGGTCTGCTTCAAGACGGATGGGTTCGGTAATATCATGACGGATAAGTTCAAAGTAAGGATGATTTAGCCACTGCATGATATTGCGCTTGTGACCCGTGTAGAAGTTATCTAAACACAAAACTTCGTGTCCCTCATGCATCAATCGATCGATTAGATGGGAACCGATAAATCCCGCACCGCCCGTAACCAAAATTCTCATGGTCTGCTCTATTAATAATATTGTTGATAGGATACGCGATCGCACTAAGCCAGCACAATGCTGGAATACTTCACCCTTTTGTCGCTCAAACTGTTGCGTTGTTGTGGTCAACGCGCAATTGTTGTTTAACATAGGCGCGATCGTTGTTTGGCAAAGTTAACAATAAGATTGGTTATTGTTATTTAAGCAACAATGAACTTTTCTTTATTAAGCTTTGTCTAAGTTAACTAGCAAATTACCAGACATTCTGTATAAACGCACGGATTTTTTAAAATTTGCTGTCAAGCAACTTCACACAATAGCTGTAGGAGAATGACCTTGAACTGAAACAACAGTATTAGCTACTGGTTGCGGTTCTCCAAGCATCACAACCGAACCTGTAATTGCGGTAATAAGTTGTGTATTAACATTGCTAAGAGCTAAAACTCCTGTAGTGGTTCGCTTCTGTACAGAACGCAAAACTGCTAAATCGTATTGTTTGGCTACTTGGGCGATCCCATTAGCAATATTGTCATGGGGAAGGATCTTAATTTCTACTTGCCCTGCTAAACCAAGTTTAGAAACCATCAGCAAGAGTTGTGAATTCATCCAAGCGATTTTACTAGGGCTAGACCTGCGATCGCAGATATGCAATAACGTTACTAGCGCGTCGTTTGCCGATGCCAGCAGCCGCGCAAATTGAATAGGTTGTAATGCTTGAGGTGTCAGGTTTTCTATCGGAACTAAAATTTGTTTAATATTTGCGGGAGAAGTTAATAATCGCGTTACGGCAACAGGACAATGGGATGTCCAAAGAACGCTATCGATTAAATTTCCTAACAACTTGGATCTAATTCCAGTACGTTTTCCCCAGCCCATAATAATTAAACTGGCGTTTTGTTCGCGACTAGCGCAGGTAATTCCTGAAGCAACCCGATCGTCGAGACGTAATAGTGGTTCGGCTTCTACTCCCAATTGTTGGCTCAATTGCGTGGCGTTATTGATAAGCTGTAATCCTTTTTGCCAAGCTACTTCTACTTGCGGCGCGTTCATATGTACGGAAGATTTGGCGATCGCTAAGGGAATAATTCGCCCGGAAGTTTGCCGCGCTAATATTGCTGCCATTTCAATTAAATACTGCTCGGTTTTGGGATTATATACAGGGACTACAACCGTAAATCTGCCGCCTTCGGCGATATTCTTCCGATCTGCGCGATCGTCGGATAAAGGCTCTGAGGCGGTTGTTGCTGGGGCTAAACCTACTGCTACCTTGCTCGTAATTACAGGCCCCAAAGTTGCGGTAACGAGCATTAAAACAATAACGCTATTTAGTACGCTTTCAGTTAACAATCCGGCTTTATAACCTACTAAAGTGGCGGCTAAGGTTGCACCTACTTGAGGCATAGATAGCGACCACATGGTAAGCATCTCGTTCCATTTGTAACGGTAAACAAGTTTTGCCAGCAACGCAGCAATAAATTTACTCGCAATTAAGCCACTTACGATCGCCAAAGTTAGCCAAATTGTACTTATGCTTTTAATAAAAGCGGGAATATCGATAAGTAAGCCCAGATCGACAAAGAAAATCGGGATAAATAATACATTTCCGACAAATACAACTTTTTCTTTAACTGGCCCTTCCCCCACCGCATCGTTTACTGCTAATCCGGCTAAAAAAGCGCCGACAATTTTTTCAATTCCAATTAGTTGAGCGCTAACAGCAGACAAAAATACGGCAAGCAGTACAAACAAAAATTGGTTGCCTTCCTCGTCTCCCGATCGCCGAAAAAATTCTTTCCCAGCTTTGTCAAAGCCAAACAGAACGACCAAAGAGTAAATTATTAAAGAACCGACTAAAGTTAGCAAGCGCCAAAAAGTAAAGTCTCCCGCATGAATGGCAACGCAGATAGCTAATACCAGTAACGCGCCAATATCTGTAAAAATAGTTGCGCCAATAGTTACAATTACCGATTCATTGGCGATCGCACCTAAGCGACTGACAATTGGGTAAGCAAGTAAAGTATGAGACGCAAACAAAGAGCCAATTAAGATTGACGCATTCCAGCCAAAGTCAAAACTCCGTCCCACAATTGTTCCCATAATTAACGGAACTAAAAAAGTAAACGTCCCAAATACTAAAGAGCGATTTTTGGTACGTTTAAACTGCGCCATATCTACTTCTAACCCCGCCACAAACATTAGGTACACAAGCCCAATATCTGACAGTAGTTCCATGGTGGGCTCGTCTGTTTGCAGTACATTTAAGCCATTGCTACCAAGGGCTACCCCCGCAGCTAATAGCCCTACTATTCCTGGTAGTCGCAGCTTTTCACTTACAATTGGGACAACTAAAATAACGACAAGTAGAATTGCAAAAGGTACGATCGGCTCATTGCCAAGAACGTGTGAAGCTGATTCTTGAGCTAGAAATTGTAAGGAATTTAGCATAATAGCTCTCATTTCAATTAGATCGAGTTAATAAGTGCGATCGCTCTCGACCCTTTAGCTGACTTTAAGCAAAATTGTTTCAACTAAAAAACCTTGACATTTTGGGCGACTAAAGCCAATAAGGTACTACAGGCAAGCTATTTAAAATAACCCTCTAGGGGTGGATTTGGCTCAAGATAATTTTCAGGCGATCGTAGTCGTCCTTAAGTAGTACGCTCAAAGTGCGCCCAGCTTTGACTAGCCAAGGGCGATCGCCCGAGCGCAATTGATAAATTTCTCGAATCGCCGCCGCCGTCAACGCTTCCACTGGTGCGCTATTTACTTGCAACAATGTCCGCAAAAAATCTAACTGTTCGCTAAAATCGACAATTTCTTGGGGTTCGCACTGATTGACAGCTTGATGAATTTGGGGCGGACGCGGCGGCAAGTACTGATAAACTTGGCCAGGACTTCTAGAACTTTGCTGTTGCTTGAATCCAACAATTGCCGCCCGAAATTCAGTTTTGAGCATGGCGAAGATTTGGGGTTGTTGTTCGCGCAAGTCTTGCAAAGATAAACCTAAAGCTCTAGCCCGGTGGATAGAATCAATGGGCATAGTTGTAGCATGATAAACTACCGCGTAAACTTGATTGCCCGATTCTTCATCTAAAGACTTTACCCAGCTACCAAAAGGCGGCATAACTGGAAAGCTCAAATCGTCAGGATCGAGGCATTGAGCCAAAAATTCAGTAGTGGCAGTTTCGATCACCTCTGCAATATGGTGAGATGGGCGATCGCCTGTAGCAAATTGTGGCAAAGGAAGGCGCATATAGTAACTATTTTGCTTTTTTGCGTCCAGTGACTTCTACAGGTGTTAGTTCAGACAATTTAAAGGTGACGATTTTATCCCAGTTACCCCCTTCAAACAACACCGCCGCTTTGCCGTCGGTTACTCTTTGCACTAAGCCAGTGACACCATAGTAAGTATCGTTAGTATTGGTTACGCGCACTACTGAGCCAGGAAATAGCATAATTTTTTTTGTTAAAAGTTACTTTTTTAAGTTACCTTATTTTGCCTTAGCTCGAAAATTAACTCTAGCAGCACATCTTCCTAAATACAGCCTTTTAAAGATGGTCTGCGCGATCGCCTTTAGTAATATTTAATTGTCCGTTGACGATAATTTGCCACCGATTCTACAATTCCAATTGCAATAAAGTTAGTTAGCATTGCCGATCGCCCGTAGCTAATCCAAGGTAAAGGAATGCCCGTTACCGGGGCTAAACCAATAGTCATGCTAATATTTACAATTACCTGAAATACCAGCATTGACAGTACGCCAATTGCTAGTAACGAGCCAAAATTATCTTTAGCAGTGCGGGCAATATGAATCAACCGCCAGCAAATTAGCCAGAAAATAAATAAAACCATTAAGCAGCCAGCAAAGCCCAATTCTTCCCCAACGGCAGAAAAAATAAAGTCTGTATGCTGCTCTGGAATGAAATTAAGCTGAGTTTGAGTACCGTTATTTAAACCTTGACCCCACTTTTCCCCAGCACCGATCGCAATTCGCGATTGAATCAAATGATAGCCGCCCCCTAGGGGATCTTTTTCGGGATTAAGAAACAGAATAATTCGGTCTTTTTGATAATCTTTTAATATTCCCCATAGCAAACTACCCAATTCCCCCGCGACCAGGTTAATTGCTATAGCGCTTACAGCCCCCATCCACTTCCAAGGAAGGGTAAAAAATGCGATCGCGCTCATGGCGATCGTCCACATTATCCAGCCGGGTAGATACATATTAAACAAAATTATCGAAACTAGGGGCGAAACTAGCAATATTAGCCAGCCTGGATTCGCATTTGCCCAGTAAAGCATCCCCAAAGTAATCGCCCCAAATACAAGGGAAGTACCCAAATCTGGCTGTAAAAACACCAAAGCCCAAGGTACAGCAGTAATTGCTAAAGCTTTGACAAAAGCTGGAATTGTCGAAGCAGTTTTGGCGTGTAAAATTGCCGCTAAGGTAACAATAACTCCAACTTTGGCAAATTCTGACGGTTGCAGATTAAAACCACCTACTGTAATCCAGCGTTGCGCTCCCTTGGCACTTGTGCCAATTATCATAACTGCAATTAAGCTGATATTTGTAAGCCCATAAATTACCCAGTGCAACTGAAGCAAGTTTTCGTAACGCCACCGGGCAATTAGCATCGCTACTATTAAGCCAACGCCGCCTACAAGCCAATGTTGCCACCAATCGGTAAGTCCTTGGTTCAATTCGGCACTGCGAATCATAATGCCGCCAAACAGCGTTACACTTACGCATAAGCCCAGCAGCCACAAATCTATTTGCTTCCAAGGTGCAAATAAGTAGGGAGAGCTAATTTTAAATAGTAGAGAGCGTAACAGCATTGAGAAACCGCAGCAAGTAAGGTAGTTGTAAGTTTTATAGCATTACTCCTAGCCTTCCTAAAGGTCGCTACCAAAAAGGGCAAAATTAATTACTCTAGTAGCTTAAGTCTGGTGCGAATAACTATTTATTCGTTGCTAAAAGTGGAATAGTTTTCAAGGGTTAGTTTACGAACAAGACAGCATCTCTGCTTTTACTTTCGTCTTATTTCCTATCCAACGCTACCCATTACCAACTGAGCAACGCCACTATTTAAACTAATTTGATAATTAAAAAGTTGACCGCAACGCCGTCTTACCTCAGTTTTAGACCTGGTAAAACCAGGTGGGTATCAGGGCGTTTAGCTTGAAGTTTCCGGGTACAAGCCCGGTTTACTGCTGCCGAAACGTTTTGATTCCCTTATCGGACAAAACATAGATCAAAAACATTATTGGCAGTCACCAACGTCGCAGCGCAACCTTCCTTATTATAATAGCAATTAGCTTTCTAGCTTGAGTAAAAATGCAGCAAACCTTTATTTGGCAAGAGATTCAACTAATTTGCTTCTAAAACGAGGCAAGGTATTGTTTAAGCTCTACCTCGAAGAATTTGCGCCATTTCATTTGGTTTGGGTGAGGCTTCTAAGGCTGTTTCTTCGGTAATTCGACCTTCTTCATAGAGTCTGTAGATTGACTGGTTCATCGTACACATCCCTTCAAAGTTGCATCGTGGAATAATCGATTCTACTTCTTCAATTTCGTTACGCAAAATATAATCTTTGATTGCATCGGTATTAATCATAATTTCATGAATTGCCGCTCGTTTGCGATCGGTAGTTCTGACCAAGCTTTGAGAGATTACAGCTACCAAAGACTCGCCGACTTGAATTCGCATTGGCGCTTGTTCTTCAGGGTTGTAGAGGTTCAAAATCCGCTCAATAGTTTTAGCAGCACCGTTAGTATGGAGCGTACCAAAAACTAAGTGTCCGGTCTGAGCGGCTTTAAGGGCAGTGTTTACCGTTTCGCGATCACGCATTTCCCCAATTAGAATAATATCTGGGTCTTCTCGTAAAGATGCTTTCAAGGCATTATCAAACTTTAAAGTATGAATGCCTACTTCTCTTTGCTTAATCAACGATTTTTGACTTTTATGCACAAATTCGACTGGATCTTCAATAGAGATAATGTTTTTGGGCATTTCTTTATTGATATAGTCAATCATTGCTGCCATCGTTGTAGATTTACCCGAACCCGTTGGTCCTGTAACTAAAATCAAGCCTTTGTGGTGATGACACAAATCTCGGAAAACTGGTGGTAAACCTAGTTGTTCCATACTAAGAATTTTTAAGGGAATTAACCGCATTACCATCGCTGGTCCATTTAGCGATACAAACATGTTAATCCGTACCCGCACCAATCCTTCGTACTGAACCGCACCGTCGTACTCCATATGTTCGCGAAATGCAGCAATTTGGGCTGCCGACAAAATTTCTTCTAGCCAGCTAAAAAAAGTAGATTCATCAGTTTCTGGATACTGACTAATAATAATCTGACCGCGTTCGCGGAAACGAGGCACTTCGCCAACACCTAAATGCAAGTCAGAAGCTCCTTGTTCGTAAGCTTCTTGGACTAATTTCTCTAAAGTTGGTTGTACGTCTTTACCAAAACTAGGACGCGCTACTTGAGCCTTGGCTACTGGTGCAGGTTGATAAGCAGAAGTTGGCGGTAATGGCGCAGGTTGATGAGCAGAAGTTGGCGGTAATGGCGCAGAATAAGTGTTGGTCTGAGAGGCTGCTATCGACTGCTGCATAACATTCTTAGCAACATTTTGTCTTGGTGGTGGTGGCGGTGGGATGCGGGAATCTGAACGAGTCGAATTTAATGGGCTTTGTGATTCTGTCATACATCTACAACTGCTTTTAGGCTTACTAATGACTGTCAATATAAAACGTGGGAGTTGAAAAGTTGCTGGGAAGGTGTGAGATTGACTATCACAAGTCAACTAACATCAGCCTAGCTTGATTGCTAAACCTACCGATTTGTTGGGCAGAGCAAGCAACGACAAATCCTATCCTCTGCCGTTAGTCTTCCCAAAATATGGCTCCGATTATCATCTGTGTCTAAATGCAGAGGCAAATATTCTCTGTCTGCGGTTTGTTTATGAGAAAAAATTGCGATAATTATAAGAAATATTAAGCCAATTGTTAATAAAATATTTAATCTAAATTTAAATCTAATAAATCCCACCTAAAATTAGCCAAGGAAAAACGCTTGAAATTGACATTAGCAAGGGTTTTAGCTGTTGATTTCAGAGGGCAAATATAGGTTCTAAGCCTTATAATCAACTTTATTAAATATTTGAGTTCATAAACGTAGGATATTGATTGTAAATTTTAATGACTAATCGATCATATTGTCAGGAGGTGTCTATATACTAATTTTTAATGGCAGACTAGAAGCGCTCTAAGCAACAGAAATTTTACTCAATTAAAAATCTTTTATTACCTTTGGAGGTAAATTATGGCTCTAGCTCAAAGCTCCAGTCTAGGAAAAACTTACTTTTTGTTTATGGCTAAAAGCTTTTTGATTTGGACTTTTACCTTAGGCGTATGTTTGTTAGTGGTTGGTTTTCCTTTAGTTGTTTTAATGGCTACTATCGGTTCTTTACTATCAGTTATTCTTCAGTCAGTAATGCCAATTAGTGCGGTTTTGCTAGTAGCTGGTAGCTTAATTGGTTTAAATGTACTTGCAGTAATTGCTGGCGCTAGTGTTTTAACTTTCAAAGGTATCCATCCCACAGAAGTGACCTGGTTAAGCTGGCTGAACGGTGAGGTAGATAATGCACACACTTCTATTTATGCGGCTTGTCCTTTAACGTGCGATCTTGAATAGCAACATTGCTAAAACAAAGATTATACGCTAAAAGTGCATCAATCTGCCCGGTTAAAGCCGGGTTTTTTCATGGAAAAAATTGTCGGCTAAAAAACTAAATTCAAAACTATGCTTGGTCAATATAAGCTCATAATAATTAAAATAAACCGCCCCTGCCTATCTAGAAAATTAACAATAATTGACTAAAGGTCTTTTGTGTTAAGATTTGTATGTTTGGGGTGCGAGCAAAGTGGAGCTAAAAGCAATGTTGCAAATTAGAAATCCAGCGCTAACAATTTTAAAGTTTGCTTAGTCATAAACTAAAGTAATTTATAAAAATACTCTATAGCTAATAGTCAGTAACATCAACTAAAACTGTGGATTTTATAGAGAAGGCTTTTTTAGGGCAAATTTTAATTCGCAAAAAACTAATTTCAGAGGTTGATTTAGAACGAGCTTTAGTAGAACAGCTTAGTACGGCAAAAAAGCTAGGTGAGATACTGGTAGAACGAAATATGATTTCTGAAACTGACCTTAATTACGTACTAGCAGAGCAAAATAGGCTTCTAGGTGAAATTTTGGTGCAAGAAAATTTGATTTCTCAATGGCAATTAGAACAAACTTTAATAGAGCAAAACCGCACACACAAAAAGCTAGGCGAACTTTTAGTCGAAAGACAGCTAATTTCTGGAGAGCAGCTAGAAAAATTTTTAGAAAAGCAATACTGGCAAAAAAACGGTTTTTGGCTGATTTCTTAACTAATGTAAGCAATCAAATTGGTTAATTAGCCTACCTGTAGCGATCGCTACGCCCATTACCAGTAAATTAATGTAAAGTAGTATAAATACTTATAAAGGCATTATAGAAGTAACTTGCAATGATCAATGCTAACAATCAATCGCCCCATCATGTAGTTGTTGTTGGTGGCGGCTTTGGTGGATTGTACGCGGCTAAAGCTCTAAGCCGAGACAAAAATGTTAACGTCACTTTGATTGATAAGCGCAACTTCCATTTATTTCAACCTTTACTATATCAAGTAGCTACCGGGACACTATCTCCGGCGGACATTTCTTCACCTTTGCGATCGGTGCTAAATCACAGCAAAAATACTAAAGTGCTGATGGGAGAAGTAATTGATATTGATGCCCAAGCGCAAAAAGTTGTTTTACAAAATGAAGAAATAAATTATGACAGTTTGATTGTGGCGACAGGTGTTAGCCATTTCTACTTTGGCAACGATGATTGGGAAAAAGTCGCGCCAGGATTAAAAACTGTAGAAGACGCGCTAGAAATGCGTCGGAAGATATTTTTGGCTTTTGAAGCGGCAGAAAAAGAGACAAATCCAGCAATTCGCCGCGCTTGGTTGACTTTTGTAGTTGTCGGCGGCGGGCCAACGGGGGTAGAATTAGCCGGAGCGATCGCCGAACTTGCCTACACTACCTTAAAAAAAGATTTCCGCAACATCGATACATCAGAAGCGCGAATTTTGTTACTTGAAGGTATGGATCGGATTTTGCCACCTTACGCGCCCGAATTATCCGCAAAAGCCGAAGCATCGTTAAGTAAATTAGGCGTAACGGTACAGACAAAAACTTTAGTTACTAATATTGCTGACGATATTGTGACTATGCGCCAAGGTGACAATGTAGCACAACTCCCAGCCAAAACAATTTTATGGGCAGCAGGGGTAAAAGCATCGCCAATGGGGGCAATTCTTGCCGAACGCACTGGGGTGCAACTCGATCGCGCTGGTAGAGTTTTAGTTGAGCCAGATTTAAGCGTAGTTGGGCATCCCAATATTTTTGTAGTAGGGGATTTGGCTAATTTTTCGCACCAAAACGACAAACCATTACCAGGGGTTGCACCAGTAGCTATGCAGGCGGGAAACTATGTAGCGACGCTGATTCAACAAAAGCTGAAAGGCAACCAAAGCGTACCATTTCGCTATTTAGATCGCGGTAGTTTGGCTGTTATTGGCAGAAATGCTGCCGTAGTTGATTTAGGATTTGTCAAGTTTTCGGGGATATTAGCTTGGCTGACTTGGGTATTTGTTCATATCTACTTTTTAATTGAATACGACAACAAACTGGTTGTGATGTTGCAGTGGGGTTGGAATTATTGGACTCGCAACCGGGGAGCGCGTTTGATTACAGGGGAATCGCTACTAACAGTTAATGGAGAACAAAGAATAAGCGATCGCTTTACATCGGTAGATAATAAAACTGCTGTTGAAGTTTAGTTACCACTGGGGATTAGTCAAAAGTAATTCCCTCACAGCTTCGCTATCTAACGGGCGAGAGAAGAAAAATCCTTGCCCGTATTTGCATTTCAATTCTCTCAGTTTTGCTAATTGTTTTGGGGTTTCTACTCCTTCTGCGGTTACATCCAAATTTAGCTTTTGTCCTAGAGCAATTATTGCCTCAACTATCTGTGAGTTTCCCGAATTGCTGTTCATACTGTCAATAAAAAAGCGGTCTATTTTTAATTCATCAATGGGAAAATCGTGCAGTCTAGCTAAAGATGAATAACCCGTACCAAAATCATCAATAGATAACTGAATCCCTAAATCTTTTAATTCATACAGCATCGCCGTTACCTTTTCAGCGCTTGTCATAATCAGATTTTCAGTAATTTCTAACTTCAATATAGATGCGTCCAAATCTGTATCGTGCAGAACTCCAGCAACTTCTTTACTAAGATTGGATTGGTTGAAACGTGGACTTGAAAGATTGATACTAATTGTTAGTAGCAGATCGGGAAACTGCGCTCGCCATTGCTTTGCCTGTTGACAAGCGGTGCGGATTACCCACTGACATATAGAAATCAGCAAACCAGTTTCGATAGCTGTTGGTAAAAATTTATCTGGTGATAAAAGTCCCCTTTGGGGATGCTGCCAGCGAATTAATGCTTCAAAACCTGCAATTTTACCGCTTTCTAGCAAGACTATAGGTTGATATTGCAAGCGAAATTCTTGGCGCTCGATTGCCAATCGGAGGTCAGTTTCTAGCTGCAAAAGCGTAACGGCTTGGGCGTGCATATCGGCATTGAATATCTCATAACGTGCCGTGCCTTGAATTTTGGCACGGTACATGGCAATATCCGCATCTCTTAAAACATCTTCGGCATAGTTGTAGCCTGTATTGCTTAAAGTAATGCCAATACTAACAGAGGTAAATACTTCATTAGCATTTAGCGTAAAAGGTAATTGCAATTGCTCTTGAATGCGCTCGACAACACGAACTGCATCACTGCTATCTTTAATATCTGCTAGCAAAATTGTAAACTCATCGCCCCCAATACGAGCGACAGTATCGGACTGACGCAGGCACAATTTGAGGCGGCGGGCAAGTTCAATTAACAAGCGATCGCCCATCAAATGTCCCAAACTATCATTGACGACTTTAAAACGATCTAAATCGAGAAAAAGAACAGCAAATAAATGTTCCTTGTGTCTTTGATTATGCCCAATTGCTTGCTCCAATCGCTCTATAAATAACACTCGATTGGGTAAGCCTGTGAGCGAGTCATAAAAGGCATTCTGGCGCAACTGCTCCTCTACTTGTTTGATTTCTGTAATATCTCGGCAAATCATCCGCAATTCTATAGGTTCGCCATCATTATTAAAAATTAATTGACTGCGCTGGCGTTCCCAGATAATTGAACCGTCTTTGCGAACTTTACGGAATTCAGCTTCAACGATCGCCAATTTTTCCTTGAAGATACTAGCAAATAACTGTTGAAAATAATCGCGATCACTTTCATAAATAATGGTAGAAAAATCTCGATAGATTAATTCTTGTTTGCTATATCCCAAAACTTCAGCGCCATACTGATTTATAGATTTAATTTTGCCATCGCCTGTAACGATTAAATACGCATCAGGAGCAAAATCGTACAAGCTTTGATATAGCTCCTCGCTCTCCTGCAATGCCTCAGCTTTAGCAATTTCGGCACTCAGCCGTTGCCCAAAAGAGGAAGCTAAAGAAGCTAGTGCCAAGATAATTAAAGCCGCAATACTAATAGAAAGTGCTAGTACATAATCATCGTTTCCTGGCGGCTGCTCTTTTAATAACTTAAAGCTGGGGTAAAATTTGACTGCAGCGACTGCTGTATAGTGCAGCGAGTCAATCGCTAGTCCAGTTAAAACTGCACTACCAAGCTTGCGGATATTTTCTGGAACTTTATCGGCAATAGGATGGAATGCCAACCCTAAAGCGCTAAAACCAAGGATAAATGTGGATAAGTTGGCAAGAGCAACAATCTTTAAATCGTACACGGGTACTGCCGCCAATTGCATTCCTGTCATAGCAGTAAAGTGCATACCTATAACCCCTAGCCCAACAAAACTGCCTCCTGCTAGGAACCGCAGCCAATTTAGGGGTTGTTTAGTTACAAATAACAGCCCGATGCCACAACAAGCGATCGCCACTACCATTGATAGAAAAACGATATAAAAGTTGTAGTTAACAGGTATAGGTAAATCGTAAGCCAGCATGGCGATGAAGTGCATTAGCCAAACACTAATGCCAAGAGCGATCGCCGCTCCCAAGAGCCAAAGCTTGCTGGCACGTCCAGAAGCTAGAGCTACTTGTCTTGCTAAATCTAAAGCCGTGTAGCTGCTGACAGTAGCAATTACCAAGGAAAGGACAACTAAGCGCCAATCGTAACTAACCTTAAGAGCTTGGCTAACCTGGATTATTTGGTCATTTGGCATCCTTTCTCCAACTGTCGTATATGCGGGAAGCAGCGAGTTTTAGGCTTTTCAAATTAGAAATTTTTAATGTATTGAAAGGTTTACTGCTAAAAGCTTTGCATAGAAGGGCAGACTGTATCTAGTTAGCCGCCTTCATAAGGGTAGAATTGAGCGAACTATTAATTAAAACATTTTAATTATTCCGAGTCGGAACTAGCATCAACTCAAATTTTTAATTCTGATAATACCGCTAATAAGTAATGAGTTAAGGTAAACGCATCTACTCCCATTTCCGTGCGGATTCTGGCAGCCTTAATTCCGGCTTGGGAATGCCACCAAGCAGCAACAGAGGTAATTTCAGCCAGAGACGAGGCAGATTTTTGAGCCACTAATCCACCCATTAACCCTGTTAATACGTCACCACTGCCGCCACGCGCTAAAGCTGGAGTACTTTCGGGGTTAATCCAAACTAATCCATCGGGAGAAGCAACTTTAGTTCTTGCTCCTTTTAATAAAACTACTGCGCCGCTCGTTTTAGCGGCGCAAGTGACGGCTTCCATAGAATTTAGATCCCCCAAATCGGGAAATAAGCGCTTAAATTCTCCTGTATGAGGAGTAAGAATAGTTTTTCCTTGTCGCTTGGCTAAAGTAGGTATAGTGCCTAATTCTGCCAATACGTTTAAACCATCCGCATCTAGAATTAACGGACAATTACAATCTAATACTTCTTCAATTATGGGCGTAGCTTCAGAAGTTAAACCGGGACCGCAGGAAATTGCATCGAAGGCATCTAAGTTAGTTTTTGCACTTAATTTTAATTGGGCGATCGCGCCAAGCTCTGTTTCTGGGCATCCTATAATTAAAGCTTCGGGTAATTGCGCGACTAGCAAGGGTTTCAGCGATTCTGGAACGGCAATTGAGAGCATTCCCACACCACTTGCTCTTGCACCTAACCCAGTTAAAATCGCTCCGCCAGCATAGCGAACAGATCCGCAAATTAATAGTAAATGACCTTGCTTGTATTTGTGCGTAACGGCAGGACGATGTAAAGGTAAACGCGCGATCGCAAGCTCTGTACTAATTCGCTCGATCTTCGGCGTTTCCCCTAATACAGCATAAATATCGGTTAAAGGAATATCAAAATCTATCAGTTCAGCTTTACCAACGTAATCTAAGGCGTTATCTTGAAGTAAGCCGAGTTTCCACAACCCCAAGCAAAAAGTATGAGTTGCTTTAATCGCTATTCCCAATACTTCCCCAGTATCGGTGTGTAACCCGGAAGGTAAATCAATGCTAATAACTGGTAGAGAAGATTGGTTAACTTGTGCGATCGCCTTAGCAATATCATCAGTAATATCGCGCTCTAAGCCAAAGCCAAACAAGCCGTCAATTAATATATCTGATTGGTTTAACAGATTTTCTATGGTATTACACCGCTCGATTCCTAAGCTTTCTGCATACTGAGCGTGACTATGGGTTAATTCTTTATGTTGAGAGAAGGGACTGTATACAGCTACCTTGTAGCCGTAAAAATGTAACTCGCGAGCCACCACCAAAGCATCGCCGCCATTATGGCCAGAGCCTACTAACACCCCAATACGCTGATTTGGGAATATTTCAGTAAGTTTAAGAGCGATATTTAATCCAACTTTTTCCATTAATGCCGCTACAGGCATCCCGGCGGCAAATATTCGTCCTTCAATATCGCGCATTTGCTGGGCGCTAACTACAAATTGGTCAATTTTTCTCTGTATATCCATAACTTTATTATTTTTAACTAGACAAAATTACCCTTGGCTGTATTCGTAACTAAGAGCCGTTTTTATCTTTATCGTATTTATTAAAAATAACAAATCGTCAAATTTAGATAATAAGGTTCGCGGGATATTTTATGATTAAATACTCAAGCTCAAAGCCATAAAGTAGCCACGGCAAAATCTAATAATTCCTCCCTAAGCGTGAGGAATTGTAAAAAATGATACTTAACTTGTAACAGGTAAAACAATGATAAAAAAAATATTATTAGCGGTTTCAGGACTAGGACACGCCGAAGAAATGCTCAAAACTTTGAAAGAAGTACCAGCAATTGGGCAAGCAGAGGTAACAGTTTTGCACGTTGTCCCCGCGCAAGCTTCCGCTCAAGTTATGACTAGCAAATGGGAAGAAGGAGGAAAAATTTTAGGCTCCGCGATTGAGACAGTAAACTTAGATGCTAGTAAAGTTACAGCAATTTTACGTCAAGGAGATCCCAAAGATGTCGTTTGTCAAGTAGCTGACGAAGTAAACGCTGACTTAATTATTATGGGTTCGCGTGGGTTAAAACGCTTGCAATCAATTTTAGCAAATTCTGTAAGTCAGTACGTTTTTCAATTGTCATCGCGCCCAATGTTGCTAGTAAAAGATGACATTTACATCAAAAAAATCAAGCGCGTTATGGTAGCAATAGATGGATCGGAAGCTACCAAACAGTGTTTGCAATTAGCATTATTTCTAGTTAGAGACATTAAAGGCGGTCAATTGATTTTAGCTAACGTTGATAAAAACGCTGGCAAATCTGGTGACTTAGCAACACCCGCCGAGAAAAACCCAGTTTTAGCGCCAGCAATAGCAGAAGCAAAAAAACAAGGAATCCAATCGCGGGCGATCGCTGTTGCAGGTAAACCGGGGGAAGAAATTTGTCGGTTGGCTCAAGAACAAGATGTAGATTTGTTAATTATTGGTTCTCCCGATCGCCGTCCTTCCATAGCTAAAAGCTTTGTAGATATAGACAGACTTGTTAGTTCGTCTCTATCAGATTACGTGCGCGTAAACGCTACTTGTCCCGTATTGTTGGCGCGTACTGTCGGGTAGGCGCGATCGCCTTTGCCCCATCAAAAAATCCCTGCACCGTAATAGTGTAGGGATTTTTTTTAAACCGACGATTGCCAATCAATTTTTGCTATCGCGGCTGGCAGTTTGAATATACAGAATCAACAGAAAAACCGTAGGCACAAGTACAAATAAGATACTTGCCACAAAACCTAAATCATTAACTTGCATCGAAAGAAAGCCTCTCGCGGATTGCAGCCCAACACCAATAGGATATCACCAATAAGCATAACTAGCAGGATTTTCAAGCTAGAGGTTTTGGGGAAGCTTAAAATAAATATAAAAGCGTAAACTTAGGTGCGAGAGGATTTCTGCGCCGAGGTTGCCAAGACACTAAAAAACAAAACTAAACTATGCAAGCAGAGTACGAAAATCGCCGTCAGCAGTTAATGGCAAAAATTGGCAACGGTACGGCAATCTTTCGCAGTGCGCCAATGGCAGTTATGCACAACGATGTAGAGTACACTTTTCGCCAAGATAGCGATTTTTTCTACTTAACAGGATTTAACGAGCCAGAAGCTGTAGCTGTTTTAGCGCCTCACCACGAAGAACATCGTTTTATTCTGTTTGTCCAACCCAAGGAGCGCGAAAAAGAAGTTTGGACAGGTTATCGCACCGGAGTAGAGGAAGCAAAAAAACGCTACGGTGCAGATGAAGCTTATTCTATTGCGGAACTTGCAGAGAAATTACCGCAATATGTAGAAAAAGCTGAGAGAATTTACTATCATTTGGGACGCGATCACGCTTTTAATGAAACTATCCTTAAACTTTGGCAACGCTTAGTAGCTACCTATCCCAAGCGCGGAATTGGGCCAATGGCGATCGAAGACAGTAATGTAATATTGCACCCCCTGCGCCTAGTTAAAAGCGAGTCAGAACTTGCATTAATGCGTCAAGCGGCAGCTATTTCCGTAGAAGCTCACAACAAAGCGCGAGAACTTGCTCGTCCTGGCTGTTACGAGTACGAAATTCAAGCAGAGATGGAACGAATTTTTCGGCTGCGGGGGGGAATGGGTGTCGCCTATCCTTCCATCGTTGCATCGGGAGCCAATGCTTGCGTACTTCACTACATTGACAACAACCGCCAGATGCTCGATAATGAGTTGCTGCTAATTGATGCTGGCTGCGCCTACGACTATTACAACGCCGATATTACACGCACTTTTCCTGTCGGAAATAAGTTTACACCCGAACAAAAAGCCTTGTACGAAATTGTCTTAGAAGCGCAACTACAGGCACTTTCTCAAGTTCAACCAGGTAATCCTTACAACGCTGTTCACGATACGGCGGTGCGGGTAATCACCGAAGGGTTAGTAGAACTTGGTATTTTGCGCGGTGAAATTGATAAATTAATTGAAGAAGAAAAGTATAAACCCTTTTATATGCACCGTACTGGGCATTGGTTAGGCTTAGATGTCCACGATGTCGGAGTTTATCAGCACGGCGAATCGCCGCATATTTTACAAGCTGGAAACGTTTTAACGGTCGAGCCTGGTATATATATTGTTCCCAATACTCCAAATGCCGAAGATCAAAGCGAAATAGATCCGCGTTGGATCGGGATCGGGATTCGGATTGAAGATGATGTTTTAGTTACAGCTTCAGGACAAGAAATTTTAACTTTGGGAGTCCCTAAATTAGTGGCGCAATTAGAAGCATAAATTCATATTTTTTCATTAGCTAAATCTAGCGATCGCTTTTAACTGTTGTAAAACTGCGATCGCTTTTTTGTGACATTATCCGTAATTTTGCTGTGGGTTCACAACTCTTCGAGATGCTTGTACGCCCCTTGTTCGGGGTAAAAGGGCATAATTTCTGAAACTACTTCAAAGTTTAGCTGTTCTAGCATTTTCTGCAATACAGAGTCTGGCGCTAAACGTAAATAATGTTCTGAAATTTCTATAGGTACGTGACGATTGCCCAAATGATAGGCTGCTTTTAGTAATTTTAAAGAATTAGTAGTAGTTACACTCATTACAGGCTCTAACTTGGCGCAAACTCTCACTAAAGTAGTTTGAAGGTCATCTTGTAGCAAATCGCCATCTTGCAATACCGTTCCTCTGGGTAAGGATAAGTAAACAATTTGTCCTTCTACTGTTTCAAAGCGGTGGCGGCTGCGGGTACGTTCTTCCGCCGTTAGAGCCAAGGTAAGATTAACTAAAATATTCTCGTTTGCTGGCTTAAGTTGAGTCAAAGTTAGCATAAGTAACTTTAACCTCGCAGACGGCGCAATTCCTGATTTACTCGTTTTTTAAAAGCTAAGTCGCTACTATATTTAATTTTAATAGCGTTGAATCGTCCCACTTCTAGACCATTTTCTCTAATTTTGTCGGCGGAAAACTTGCAAAAATCTACCACCGCACTGCGAATATCTCCCGAAAGGTTGCTTATATCTTCCTGGCGATCGCAACCAATTTCTGGTACATTTCCCCCAGTCATTGCTCTAATTTTCTGCTCGGTTTTTCGGCGTTCTATTTCAATAGGAAACGCTGCACGGGCAAATTTGGCAATATCGCTATCGCTAAACTCTTGAGCGTAGGCAGCAGTATTAAACACTATACCAAAACGCCCAGAAACGTCGGGAGCAAGCCCAGAAAGTAATCCTACAGAAGAAAAACCTAAAATAACAAGACTTCGCAACAACATCCGGTTTGGGTAAAATGCAACTGGTAAATGGGATTTGAGCATATTTTCGGATCTTAACAAAACTACAATACGGAGGGTATTATGTGTTCTGAAGTGTTTTAGGCGTTAGAAGTTCCAGTGATTAATTGCTATACAAGAAAGTTTAAAGGAAAAGCTGACAAAGCTGTATAACTTTGGTTTGCAACAAAGCCATTTCTTCGCCTCCTTGCTTAAGATTAGCTTCTAATTCCAGTAATAAGGGTAAGGTTGCCGCAAGTTGCTTGACGCTAAGAGATTTTACTTCTTGCTGAAGAAAATAGACACGGTTGGGGTTGCCAATTTCCGCCGCTTGAGCAATTACTTTTTTATCGCGCTCTTGGGCATCGGTCATAATTTTTACCCATAACAATGTCCGAAATTGTCCGACTAAAGTAGCAGTAATTTTTAAACCTGGCTCGTTACGATTTAATAATTGAGCTACTAAGGTTAACGACTGGGCAGTATTTCCCGATGCGACTTCTTTTACTAAATCTAAGCTCGTTTGCGATGTGGATTGAACTAAAGAAGTTACCACTTCTGTACTTATCGGCGTTTGAGAATCTCCGGCGTACAAACGCAACTTTGTCAACTCATTATAAAGTTGGCGCGTATTGCTACCTACAGATTGGGCAATTAGAGTTGTACTGCTATACGTAAGTTTTACACCGACTTCATGGGCAATGTTTTCTACCTGTTGCACTAGTTGCTTTGTCTCCCAAGGCGGAATTAAGGAAAACTCCTTAATTTCAGCGTATTCTTTCCACAAAGCTGTAGATTTAAGCCTGCCATCAGGTTTATTGCGGCTAGTTAGTAACAAAACTGAGGAATTGGGAATTACAGGCAAAGTACGCTTTAATTCTATAAGTAATTCTTCTGGGCATTGTTGCCCAATAGTAGTATTTACAAGCCAAACTAAACGACTACCATGACCAAAAGGTGGAGTCATGGCTTGATTTAGCGCCTCAATAGCCGCCTCAGGCGTATCAAGATGTTGAGTAAAGTTAAAACTAACCCAATTAGGATCGACAGTGCGATCGCGTAATTTAGTTACAGTTGACGCGATCGCAAATTCATCATCTCCCCAATAGTAGTAAATTGGCATAAGGAAGTATTTGTTAGCTACAAATTTTAAATAACGTAAGTTCTAGCGAGGCGACGGATCTTGGATGACAATTATCAGACTTATTTAAATCGGGTAGCAAAGCTGGCAATGCCAGAAAATTATAAAACCCAAGTGCAGCATATCCAATCATCGCCGAAGTTTAAGCCGCTTCCCAGAGGTGGGCGAGAAGCTGTACCTTTTGCAGGTTATACCGTAATTGCGCCACCCGCCGCAGAAGATAATCAAAATATCGAGTTTTATCAGAGGCTTAATAGCTTTCAAAATCAGCTAATTGAACTTACCCCAAATAATTTAATTGTACCCGTACCACCTGGTAGCCTTCATGTTACTTTGGCAGATTTAATCTGGGAAAGTGCTTATAATTACGCCCAAGAAAAGGTAGAAAATTTTGATGTTCAGTTACACAACGCAATTTCTAAAATATTTGAGCAGTATCAGCAATCAAAAACCCTAGCAACCCCGATTGAGTGGCAAGTTTTGGCGATAATAGTGATGCCAAGAGCGATCGGCGTTTCTTTGGTACCAAAAACCGAAAGTGCTTACAACCAGATACTAAATCTCCGTCGAGCAATTTATCAAAGCCCAGATTTAACAGCTTTAGGGTTAGAACAGCACTATCACTTTACGCCTCATATTACGTTAGGCTATTTTGGGGAAGTTGCGCCAGATTTAGAGCGCGATCGCCTCAGCAACACAATTAGCGAACTAAATCAACAATTGTCCGAATTCCCAGAGTTTAAAATCTCTCAAGCCGAGCTAAGGAAGTTTGATAATATGACGCGCTATTACCGCGAAGCAAATTGGTCAGTTTTGAGCTTTTAATTGCGTTATGCTGCCGATTCATCCCATTATGGTGCAAAGTTTCGCTGCGATCGATCGTGAAATTGGCACGCACAATTTTACAACTTCTGAGTATGCAATTATTCGGCGAGTAATTCACTCAACGGCAGACTTTGACTTTAAAGAATTGATTTACTTTAGCCCAACGGCGATTGCGTCGGGAGTTGCAGCAATCCGTCGTGGCGTACCGATTGTTACCGATGTCAGTATGGTTAAGCAAGGAATAGTTAATTTAGTTGCTCAAACTTTTAATAATCCTATAATTAGCGCTGTAGAGCAAGCATCGGTAGCACTTGTTCCTGGCAAAACCCGCACCGAAACAGGTTTAATTGAGTGTTGGCGGCAATTTCCCGAAGCAATTTATGCAATAGGGAATGCTCCTACAGCACTTTTAGCATTATGCAACGAGTTAAAATCTAGCTCTATTTCCCCTGCTTTGGTAATTGGCGCACCCGTTGGGTTTATTTCGGTTGTAGAATCAAAAGCCGCCTTAGCAAATACTGCTGTTAATCAAATTCGGGTGGAAGGGCGCAAAGGTGGTTCACCCGTAGCCGCAGCGATAGTTAATGCCCTAATTGCGATCGCCTGTAACCAATTATAGAGATGTTGCGGTGCAACGTCTCTATAATAGATAAGAAATTTATATGAGTATCCACATAATAGGGATTGGTTTAGATGGTGCGGCGGGGCTAACAGAGCAAGTGCGGGAGATAGTTAATCGTGCCACATTATTAATCGGAAGTACTCGCCATTTAAGTTATTTCCCCACCCATTGCGCCCAGCGCCTAGTTCTGGGAGATTTTACCCAAGCAATTAATGTAATTCGTTCTTCCGGAGAAGAATGTATTGCAATTTTAGTTACGGGAGATCCTTTGTTTTTTGGTTTGGGGCGGCTGCTTTTACTAGAATTACCTGCCGAAAATTTAACTTTTTACCCCCATCTAAGCGCCGTACAGTTAGCTTTTAGCGCTATTAAAGTTCCTTGGCAAGATGCTTGTTTTGTCAGCATTCACGGACGTTCTAGCGACCAATTAATCCAAAGAATGCAGCAAGGTAAAGAAAAAATCGCCGTACTAACAGACGGTGTTAACACTCCACAGGCGATCGCGCAATTATTTTTATCTTTAGATTTACCCACCAACTACAAATTCTGGGTATGCGAAAACTTGGGCGGAGACAACGAGCAAGTTAATTGTTTTTCAGCCACAGACTTAATTGAGCGGACTTTTGCACCCTTAAATGTTGTTGTTTTACTGCGCCAAGAAGAAGTAACTGAATTAGATACAACAAAATTACCTCTTTTTGGGATAAGCGATCGCCATTTTTTAGGTTTTAGCGATCGCCCTGGCTTAATGACAAAACGCGAAATAAGAGTATTGGTACTGGGAGAACTTGCTTTACAATCTCCAGAAATAGTTTGGGATATTGGCGCTGGTACGGGTTCAGTTGCTATAGAAATTGCCCGTTTATGTCCTAATAGCCAAGTGTATGCAATCGAAAAAACGGCTGTAGGTTACGGGTTAATTACTCAAAACTGCCGCCGTTTTCAAGTAAATAACATTACCGCAATCCAAGGTGCTGCGCCGGATATTCTAGCTAATTTACCTAATCCCGATCGCGTTTTTATTGGTGGTAGTGGCGGAAATTTAACTGAAATATTAAACCAATGCGATCGCATCTCACCCCAAGGCGTAATAGTCTTAGCAATAGCTACTTTAGAGCATTTAACTATAGCTTTATCATGGCTAGGCGATCGCGATTGGAATTACTGGCTATTACAAGTCCAATTATCTCGCTCTGTACCTGTCGCCCACTTAACGCGCTTTTCTCCTCTAAATCCGATCGCAATTATTACTGCAACCCCAGCCACCACAAAACCGCTCCAATAGCTAATAAAAAACTGATTCCCATTAATCCAGCTAATGGTTTCCCATACTTTCCTGTTACCCATTGGGGTACGTTTCCTGTGTAGGTTATTAGCTCGGCTGTGTCTAAAGTAGCGATCACCCACACAAGGGCGCTATGCAATCCCCAAGCTAAACCTAAGTTTCCCTTATCTACATATCTTGCTAACACTAAAATCATCCCTAGTAACCACAATCCCGGTAATTGGGGTAACGTCTCTTTTTGTTCCCAAACTAAATGTAGTACGGCAAAAATTAGACTGCAAATTGCCGCAGCTATGTATATTGAGTAGTTTTGCTGCAATTGAGTCAATACAAAACCGCGAAATATTAATTCTTCTGTGGCGCTAATCCAAACTGCTAGTAATAAAATGGGTAACGTAACTGAGATTATTTTTTTTTCTGGTATCTGCCACTTTACCCAACCTAGCAGTGTTTGCAATCCAAATAATATCGCTAAACCAATCGCGCCAATTACAAATCCTACGCCGTTCGATTGTAAAATTGACCAATCCCAGACTACGCCATAACTAAAAAAAGAATCACCAATTACCCAATTGACTCCCCATAAAACCATAGGAGCTATTAGATAAAGTGATGCTAGTAAGGGTAATTTTTGCTCTGCGGTTATTGGTTTCAAAAGTTGCCAACTAGCCAAAGTTGCCTTATCTTTTTGTAAAATAATTGCAATGGCAACGGCTATTGGCAACCACAAACAAGCCCAAGTAACGAAAAAAATTGTCACTTGAAGCAGTGATGAAGGTAGGGCGTTCAAAAACTCTAGCAAAAAAAAATCTGCTAAGTTTAGTCTCAATCTTACATCCATCATCACACTGCAACAGTTTTCTAGGCTGAAATTAATAAAATCTAGCAGGAGGTATTACTTGCTTTTTTTTCTTCTATCCCAATTTCAACGCGCTATTTTAGTAGTTATTACCTTAACTACTCGATCTATTTATTCTTCATCCTCGTCGCCGTCGCTATCATTTTTGTCACTGTCAATCTGAATCAAGTGGATGTGCTTATAACCTAACTTGATTTCAAATTGATCTCCACTTTTCAGACCCATTTGCTGAGTATAAGTTGCACCGATCACAATTTGGTAGTTTTTGTGTACGCTAACTTTATTTGTAGGTTCCCGTCCACGACCATCTTTTGGTTTTTCGGGGCTAAGAGGAATTCCGCGTGCTGCTAATAATGCGTCGTAAAAATCTGTTAAATTAACGCGAGTCTGATTGTTTTTAGTTACAGTGTAATATCCACAGCGCTTGGCTCTTTCTCGACGTGGCAAGTCAGAAAGTTCTTTAACCTTTTGCAGTAGTGCTTTACCCGTTAATGGTGAAGTTTCAGTAGTCATCTCACTCAAAATATCCTTACAATTTCCAAACAATGAAATAGGGGCTTATGCTATTTCATCGACTTATAAAAAATATAGCCTTTAATCTCTCGTTTTACAAATCGTTTCTCTTTTATTTACATTTTAGTCTGCTTTTACTGAAGTTATTAAGTCAATCGATAGTTCATAAAGTTTACCCTATTCAAGTCAATTTATAGCAGAGTAGAAATTTTGAATACAAAATCTTACTTGCTGTTTTAAGGTTATACATCTGTCTTTCCTTGCTTCCTAATTTTGCAAATTGCAAAATTGTACTCAAAACTACCAAGGAGAGAAGTTACTACGGGTTAGCTATGTTATAGGAAAATTTTAGACAAACATCAGCCTCAAGATATATCTATCTTGTTTGCTAGTAGTTATTAGCATTGGTATTGCTGACACTAAAAATTAATGGTACGAGGTCAAAAAAGTAAGCTAGAAGCAATAGTGTCTCTGATTGGTTGATAGCTGTTTTCTAGTTTAGGTTCGTACTGATGACCTTATACTGCGTATGACGGCTAACAACTAATAGCACGACAAAACAAAAACTATAAATATAGACTTGAGGCAAAAGCTAGTCATTCAACTTAAATTCTTTATCAAAGACGGCAGCTTTTTCCAGAAATTTTGGTACTAGAGTCTTAAAATAGAAGCATATAGATGAAAATTGTGAGAAAGTTAGAACTAAAATAGGCAGCGATCGCGCATCACTGTAGACTACCCTTAATCCAAGGTGTAGAAATATTTTTTAATTGTCACCAGATAAAAATACTAATATTTCCCCGTAAAAATGCAAGTTATTTTTAAAATTGTTAGGCAAACAGGCAGTGCTTTACCACAAGTTCAAAGTTACGAGTTAGAGGTGGAAGCTGGTAATACCATTTTGGATTGCCTCAACAAAATTAAGTGGGAGCAAGATGGAACTTTAGCCTTTCGCAAAAATTGCCGCAATACTATTTGTGGTAGTTGTACGATGCGAATTGATGGGCGTTCGGCTTTAGCTTGTAAAGAAAATGTTGGTAGTGAAATAAAGCAACTTTATGGCACCAACAATCTAGCTAACGATGTTACACCAGAAATTACCGTTGCGCCAATGGGCAATATGCCCGTAATTAAAGACTTAGTAGTAGATATGAGTAGTTTCTGGAATCACTATGAAGCTGTAAAACCTTATGTGAGTACGGGGGAGAAGGTTCCCGAACGAGAATATTTGCAAACACCCCAAATGCGAAGTCTTATTGAGCAAAATGGCAATTGTATTATGTGCGGTGCTTGTTATTCGGCTTGCAATGCTAGAGAAGTAAACCCCGAATTTGTAGGGCCTCATGCTTTAGCTAAAGCCTACCGGATGATAGCAGATAACCGCGATACAGAAGCAGAGAGCAGGCTAGAGGAGTACAACAAAGGTATTCAAGGAGTTTGGGGTTGCACTCGTTGTTTTAACTGCAATACCGTTTGTCCGATGGAAGTAGCGCCTTTAGATCAAATTACTAAAATTAAACAAGAGATTTTAGCAGATAAAGACGCAGAAAATAGCCGTCAAATTCGCCACCGTCAAGTATTGGTAGAGTTAGTCAAACAAGGCGGTTGGATTGACGAACGCGCTTTTGGGTTGCAAGTAGTAGGCAATTATTTACGGGATGTTAGAGGCTTATTAAGCATTGCACCTTTGGGGTTAAGAATGTTGGCTAGAGGTAAGTTTCCGCTATCTTTTGAGCCTTCCGAAGGAACAGAGGAAGTCAAGGGATTGATTGAAGCGGTACAGGCTTTAAAAGATTAGGTAATTGGGAGTTGGTGTTGGCTAACGGGGTACAGTCGGGATATTTAATCTTTCTCCAGAACGGTTATAAACTAAAATATCCCACTGACCATTGACGCTAGACTCAAAAGCAATAATATTTCCATCGGCGCTAATTGTGGGATTTTGGACTTGAGCTTGTAAATTGGGTGTAAGGTTACGAGATTGACGCAGTTCGCGATCGTAAATAAAAATTCCCGTGCGTCCTTGACGACTAGCAGTAAAAACAATGTAGCGTCCGTCGCTAGAAACATCGGGATGAGCAGAAATTGCATCCAACTGATTTAAGAGCGGTAAATCGATTAAAGTTTGGGAAATAGTATCAAATAAATAAACATTTTGACGACCAAGGCGATCGCTTGTAAACACAATATATCTTCCAGCAATTTGAGGAGTAAGATCGCTACTGGGACTATTTAAGCTTTTTCCACCTGGATCGAAGGGATAGTTTAACAAGCTAGCATAGCCCGTACAGCCAGTTAATAAGCTAATTAAGACAATGATTAAAGGCAAAATAAATCGAATCATACTAGCGAATCTTTGGCGATGTCCCCGGTAATGGAGAATCAGGAAGATCCAATTCTACATTAGTACCTCGATCCAATACTTCAATATCCCACTGACCGCGACGGCTACCTTCAAAAACAATAAACCGCCCATCAGGACTAATATTTGGATTGCGTATTAAGCCTTGATACCACTGATTGAGAATTTGGGAACTACGAGTAACGCGATCGTATAGCGCCAATATTGGTATACCTCGATTGCTAGTAATGTAAACGATATAGCGCCCCGTGTAGCTAATACTAGGGTTTTCGACAATGGTTTCCTGTTGATTCAAGTGCGGTAAAGGAACTAATTGCTGCAATTGCAAATCGTACAACAAAATATTGCGACTTCCTGCACGATTAGAAACATAGGCTAAATACCGCCCGTTACCGCTTAAAGCTGGTTGTTCTTCGGTATAGCGACTATTTAGCGCTCCCGAACTAATAATAGTATCGCCCCCCAGACTGCAAGAGACAATTAAAACAATTAAGCCCAAGCTAAAACTCCAACGCCAGCAGCGTTGGAGTAACGATTTTATCGAAAACTTTTTCACATTCCCGTCACAGCTAAAACAAGTTTCTCATTGATTTTAAAACTGATCGAAATCTGTAGAACTATCTGAATCGCTGTTGTTACGATCGATAGGCTTGTAATCTACATAGTCTGTGGGGATAGCATCATCATCTCTAGAAGGCTGTACGGGTTCTTGAGTGGGGCGGCGCTTGCGCGGTCTTGGAGATGGCTTATCAAAGTCTTCCACATCCGATCGCACTGGCGGCTCGTTACTCGGACGCGATTGCTTTCTGGTACTACTAGAAGCCGTATCCCATTCTTCATCTGTACTTTTAGGTCGATCCCACGATGGGTTTTTAGGCTCATCCCATTCATCTTGATAGCGAGTTTCTACCCGCTTGGATGGAGACGAACGCCGTTTATTGGGTTTATCAACTTGTCTTGGGTTATCAACATCTCCACGATTAGAGGAACGCTGGGGTTGTTCGTCTTCATAACTATCGTTGCGGAGACGACGGCGAGGAGTTTCATCTTCGTAAGACAAATCCGGGCGACTTGCTCTTGGATCGCGGCTTCCAGGAATCCGGGGACGTGCTGGGCGATCGTAATCAAACTCTAATTCGTCTATTTCTGCTTGCTGATAGTAATCGCTTACTGGGCGATCGTCATCGACAATTTTTGTATTGCGCTTGGCTTGCTCGGTAGCTATACCGCGAAGGCGGATACTTTCAAAGGCAAAAAATACTGTAGAACCAACTAACAGCACCTGACCAAATTGTAAAATTGGGTCTAGTCGCCATCCTTGGGAAATTAAAATAATCCCACAAACTAAACCTATAGCTGCAAAAAAGATATCGTGATCCCGCGATAGTTCTGGGCGAACCGAGCGTAGGAAGTACAACGCAGCCCCCGCTACTGCCAACAAAATACCTAATAGAGTGTGCGTTCCACCCCCAAAATTCACCTGGGCGAGCGTACTAGCCCAGTTCAGCCCAAAATTTGTCATCACTTTTTACCAAGACTCAAATCTATGTTAACTACTTGCGATTAAAATCTCTAGTCTAACTAAACTTTCAGCCCAATTGTCTCGATTTAGAGTTTGGACTTTTGGCGATCGCCTTACAAAATAAAAAGCCTCGGTTTATGTCTTGAACAATTGACAGCCTACCGAGGATAAAAGTAGCTTGTTTGCTATTTAAGCATATTTATTTAGAAGTCAGCGATCGCTACCCAAGGGGCTTAAGAGCGCTCAATTTTATCTTTTTGGCTAATAAAAATCAAAAAAGCGGTGGCGGGAATCACAATAATTACTGCACCAGCCAGCAAACTATAAAAGAAGTTCATTAAAGAAGGAGTCATCTATTATCAACCTTTGTTTACACACTGCACTTTAATTTTAATCGTCTGTTACACCCTTGCAAAGAAGTTTTAGGGCGTTAGTTATATTTGTTTGACCTAGGAGCCTTACGTTAAAATAATGTATAGGTTTATTTACAAGCTTTAAGATTTTTTGATGGCAAGCTATCGCGGCAATAACTTATGAGTGCTATTACTATTACTACCTGGGGTTTGGGGATATTTTTGGGTTTAATGATTTTATTATTTATTTTCCGCATCGTTCTTAGCTGGTATCCCCAAATAGACCTTAATCGATTGCCTTTTAATTTGGTTGGTTGGACAACAGAACCTTTTTTAATTCCCGTGCGGAAGCTAGTACCCCCCATTGGCGGCGTTGATATTACACCAATCATTTGGATTGGAATTTTTAGCTTAGTCAGAGAAATACTCATCGGACAGCAAGGATTACTGCGGATGTTTGCCCACTTGCAATAGTTTATTCTTTAGGAGGAAACATCACTTTTTCGATAAAGTCGGTGTAAATCTCCCCCGCTAAAAATTCTGGGGTTTCCAAAATTTTTTGGTGAAAGCCAATCGTAGTTGGTACGCCTGTGAGTGCAAACTCTCGCAATGCTCTTTTCATGCGTTTAATGGCACTAGGGCGATCGCGTCCCCACACAATTAATTTACCAATCAAAGAATCGTAATAAGGCGGAATTTGGTAATCGGTATAAACGTGGGAATCAATGCGAACTCCAGGGCCCCCAGGGGGTAAGTAGCCGTTAATTCTACCAGGTGCGGGACGAAAATCGCGATCGGGGTCTTCCGCATTAATCCGACATTCGATCGCATGACCTTGTAATACTACTTGCTCTTGAGTGTGCGACAATTTTTCTCCTTGAGCAATTCTAATTTGTTCGGTAACTAAGTCAAAGCCTGTAATCATCTCCGTTACTGGATGTTCTACTTGGATGCGAGTATTCATCTCCATAAAATAAAACTCGCCGTTAGGCGCAAGCAAAAATTCCACCGTTCCCGCGCCAGTGTAGTTAATTGTTTTAGCTGCACGTACCGCCGCCGCGCCCATTTTTTCCCTTAGTTCTGGGCTAAGAGCGGGGCTAGGGGCTTCTTCTAATAGTTTTTGATGGCGGCGTTGAATTGAACAATCCCGCTCGCCTAAATGAATTACATTACCGTAATTATCCGCAATAATTTGGAACTCTATATGGCGGGGACGTTCGACAAATTTTTCTATATACAATCCTGGATTGCCAAAACTAGCTTCTGCTTCCCCTCTAGCAGCGAGAAAGAGCTTAATTAAATCAGCGCGATCGCGTACTAACCGCATTCCCCGCCCACCACCGCCTGCTGTAGCTTTAATCATCACCGGATAGCCAATAGCATTAGCTAGTTCTTGAGCGGCTTTTTCGTCTTGTAGCAACCCATCGCTACCCGGCACGGTAGGTACACCCGCCGCAATCATAGTTTCTTTAGCAGTGGATTTATCCCCCATCGCCCGCATCGCTTCTGGGGTAGGACCAATAAAAGCTATTTTATGGTCGGCGCAAATTTCAGCAAACCGAGCATTTTCTGCTAAAAAGCCATAGCCGGGATGAATAGCTGTAGCATTGCGAGTCAAAGCGGCAGCAATTATTCCTGGTATATTTAGATAACTTTTACTACTAGGAGCTTCACCAATACAAACCGCTTCATCGGCGAGTTGGACGTGGAGGGCGTGACGGTCAACGGTAGAATGTACGGCAATAGTTGCAATGCCCATTTCTTCGCAGGCGCGCAGAATGCGTAAAGCAATTTCTCCACGATTGGCAATTAATATTTTATCGAACTGCATTTTTTAACAATAATGTCTGTATCAGTTAGGTTGCCATCCTTCGAGGACTAACTGCAAGAAGTCTATTTTAAAGCAGTTTTGAGTCAAATAATTATATTTATTTTTAACTGCGGCTCTAAAGTCCCAACTAGCGGCAATTTACAACTATTTTCTCCTTGTTGGCAAAAAGGTGTTACATTAGTCTATGCCTACAAACCGTGCGGATGTGGCGGAATTGGTATACGCGCACGCTTGAGGTGCGTGTGGGCTTGCCCTTGCGAGTTCGAGTCTCGCCTTCCGCATTTTTAATTTAAAAGTCCTGAAGTATTAATTTATTCAGGACTTTTGTTTTTAGGAAAGTTATTTCTTCTCATAATTGTTTATATTTAAGAAAAGTGATGAAGTTTTGTAAACAAAATTGACTGCAATTACTACAGCAAACAGCGTAATCTTACCTACCGCCTGGCATAGTCTTACACCCCTATGGCAGGGAAGTGAGGCACAAGTTCAGCAAGGTTTACCGCACACTCAGTTAGCACCAGCTTGGCAATTATTGCTACTAGGGGATGGTTCGCCGACGCGCCATTTGCAACTCTTGACGGGAGAACCTACCGAAGTAGATGTAATTGATATGTCTTTAATTGGTACGGATTTGGATGGTGCGCCGGATTTGATTCAATCTATCCCCGAACCAAGGCTAAGAAGACAAGTATGGCTGCGGACGGCTTCAGGACAGCGTTTAGCTTATGCTACTTCTTGGTGGGAAGCAAGTCACGTAGATGAGTATTTACAAAATCGCTCTTTACCAATTTGGGCTAGTTTAACTCGCTTGCGGACAGAGTTGTATAGAGATGTCCAAGGGATTTATTACGGCAATTGTGCGGCGTTAGAGTCAGCTTTTGAACAAACAGGCCCTTTTTGGGGACGACATTATTTATTTTGGCATCACGGGCAGCCTTTAACATTGATATATGAAGTATTTTCGCCTTATTTAACTAAGTATTTGGGTGCAATGCAGTTAGATAGCAAGGTTTAAGCGTTGAAACTTTCGTGGTGGACATATTTAGGGCTTGTATGTCAGTAGCAGAAGTTTTCGCAGATTTTGAAGGTGTAGACTTTGTTCAGCCTAGAGCATTTTATGCCAGTCATACCTTCAACATGGAAGGGACTTGTCTTTACTATTACATTAATGGCAGTGATTCTAAGGGACATGATGCAGCTTTAAAAATAGATTTTTTTAATAACCGTGTCCGCTTCACTAATTTCAGTAAACCGCATCCAATAGAGAAATACAAACCATATTTCAACAAATTTATACATTCTTTGTCTTGTAGTTACGACGATTGGGGGCAGGGATTGATATCATTACCTGCCACAAGTACCGAATACTTGAATTCAATGGCAAAGCATTGGGAAATTTCTCCAAGTCAATTTGTTAATACTTTAATGATTGCTGGTGAATTGTTATGGGATGCTGAAAATGAGGGCTGGCTCGATTTTTCTTGGTGGGAAGGTGGAGAGTTCACAGGCACTTTACCACAACCAAAACATCGCTAAAGCACTAAATGCTGAGACATCAGCATTTAGTACTTGAAGCTTAACAACTCCTTGGTAGCGCAGTAGACCTATGAGCCATCGCTCAGGCTAGTATAATTTTCGCAATGAAACGATATTGAGGAGTCGGAGTTATCCCTATAGCAGAGCAAAAAACGCAGTGCTATGTGTTGTGCTGCTGGTTTACTAAGCTATACTTGCCTATCAACCTTGTGCGGATGGATGAGCGCACTGGAAATATCTTTTTCTTTGCAGGTGATACCAATTCTTTATAAAGCTGCGCCAAACAAAGCTTCAAGAATGAAATCATAAGAAGTGAGAGAAGCAATCGTTTCTGGTGTAATTGTTTCTAGCACCTGGGTTAACTTCTGTTGTAATTGAGC
>JAESGR010000168.1_pt1 | contig 98474 bp, 73 predicted proteins | sample 9269771 | NCBI WGS metagenome assembly JAESGR01 (sample SAMN15739572, study PRJNA653492) | algae metagenome | isolation source: Chroococcus sp. CMT-3BRIN-NPC107 and co-occurring heterotrophs from well... | place: USA: Clark Mountains Wilderness, California | collected 2010-04-18
TGTCCGGAAGTTAGGGTATTAGTAATAAACTGATGAGATGCGCCATTTTGCTTAGAAATCCCATCTACAAAGAACTCATACGAGACGGCTGTGGCGGAGCTGGCGGTAAAGGTGACCTGTTCTCCTTGACAAATGGTGTTATCAGCATCCGAACTTGAAAGACTTACAACAGGCAATGGATTAACTGTAGTGGTAATGCCTGAGCTAGTAGCCGAGCAGCCGGTAGCTGTGGTTGCTTTCACCGTTACGGTTTGCCCGTTGGTAAGTGAGGAGGTGGTATACAGATTGGTGGCAGAATTTTGTACCGATAGGCCATTGACAAAGAACTCATAGGTAGTAGCTGTCGGGGCATTGGCTGTAAAGGTGACTTGTTCTCCCTGACAGATCTTGTTGTCGCTATCTGTGCTAGTTAATGTGGCTGTAAGTATGTTGACAAATGTAGTCACACCCGAGCTAGTAGCCGAGCAGCCGGTAGCTGTGGTTGCTTTCACCGTTACGGTTTGTCCGTTGGTAAGTGAGGAGGTGGTAAACGTGTTAGCTGACCCAGTTTGCTGAGAAATACCATTGACAAAGAATTCAAAACTGCTGACTGTGGCTATGCTAGCACTGGCCGTGAAAGTTACTGATTCTCCTGCACAGATATTATTGTTGGGGTCTGAACTGCTTAACGTTACAAGTAATGGAGTAACGTCTATTAAAATGCTATTACTTAATTTTTTGCAGTTTTCAGACGAAGTCACCTCTACAGAAACTGATTGATTGTTTGTCAGAACAGACGTTATAAACTGATTAGAAGGCCCATTTTGCCGAGAAAGGCCATTTACGAAAAACTCATAATTGATCGCTGTAGCAGAGTTAGCTGTAAACGTTACCGATTCACCAGGACATATGGAATTACTTCCATTAGAACTGGATAAAGTAACCGATGGAGCTGTATTAACAATAATTGAAGCAGTATTATCAAGGTCAACGCTACACCCTGTTCCAGTATTGGTTGCTTTCACTTTCAGAGTATATGCACCCGGAGACAAAATTCCGGTAGGTAGTGAAATGCTATTTCCTGTGCCTCCAACCGGGCCAGAGAGCAAAATAGTACCATGGTACAATTCATAATTTATTCCAGTCTGAGAACCAGAGATAAATACATTGGTAGATGTTCCTTCACAAACTCCGGCATTTACAGAGACAGGCAAATTGCTTACAGGCAACGGATAAATAGTGACCGTTAGTGGGTCTGATAGGGAACTTTTACAAAGACCGGAATTTGTTACCTGAACAGCATATTTCCCACTGTGCGCAACCTCAGTTAAAATGATTGTCTGGCTTGTTTCACCTGGCAACAGTATGCCATCTTTAAACCATTGATTGCCAGATGCTGCCGAAGATTGTAGCGTTATATTGTTTGATCCTTGCTGGCAAAATATAGCCGTTCCAGAATTTATACTTACGGTTGGTTTCGCAGGTAAGGTATTGACTGTAATATTGATGGGAGTACTGGCTACCGTACATCCACTTGGGGTAGATACCCTGACTGCTATACTTTGTCCATGGATAAGTGTGGAAGTAGAATAACTATTGGAAGCAGAATTTTGTACAACAGCTCCATTAATCAAAAACTCATACCGGGTAGCTATATCAGAGTTGGCGGTGAAGGTAACAGATTCGCCCTGGCAAATAGTATTATCTGCATCAGAACTACTTAGCGTAAGTGAAGGGACTGAATTTACCCGGGTACGGATCGTATTGCTAACAACTGTACAGTTACTTGGTGAGGTAACCCGCACATTTATTTCATCACTATCAGTTAGTAGATTCGTTGTATATTCATTTACAGGTCCTGTATAAACAATAGACCCATTGAGTATAAATTGGTAAGTAGCAGATGTTACATCCGTAGCTGTAAAGGTGATAAATTCTCCTGTACAAATCTGGTTATCTGTGTCAGAACTGGTAAGTGTAATGGTGGGTGTAGAATACACGGTTGTCTTTATGGCAGGACTACTTACCATACAACCCTCTGCACTGATTACCTTTGCATAAATAGTTTGGTTATTAACAAGGGTACTAGTGGTATACGTATTGGCACTCCCATTCTGGACGCTAACTCCGGCTACTATAAATTCATAGCTTACCCCAATATCTGTGGCAGCCGTAAAGGTAACAGATTCTCCTGCACAAATAGTATTATCTGCATCGCTGCTAGTTAAGGTAATAGCAGGTAGCTTTTGTACGGTTGTGGTAATTACATTGCTTGAGGCAGAACAGTTGGAAGCATTTCCTGCTTTGACAGATACGGTTGTACCATTAGTCAATGATGCAGTAGTATACGTGCTCGATGCTGAACTCTGTACAGAAATGTCATTAACAAAAAATTCAAAAGTAGTAGCTCCAGTAGCTAACGCTGTAAATGTAACACTCTGCCCTGCACAAATACTATTATTATCGTCGGAGCTAGAGAGGGTTACTGATGGGATTGAATAAACTGTAAAAGGAGAAAGGGTTTGTGTAACTGAACAGCCTCTATTGTTTCTCGCCACAATTGAAACAACATCCCCGTTTTCTAGAAGATCGGTTTTGAAAATATGAGTAGTGCTGTTTTGCTTTGATATATTATTTACAAAAAATTCATAACTCGTAGCAGAGGCGGAAGTTGCCGTAAAAGTTACTGAACTCCCAGCACATATAGTATTATCCGAATCATTGCTGTTGAGTGTTACAGTTGGGTTGGTGTATACTAAAGTGGTAATACCTGTACTAGTGGCTATACAATTGTTAGACGACGTAGTTTTGACGGTTACTGTTTGTCCATTTGTGAGAGAAGAGGTAGAAAATGTATTCGAGGGACCGCTTTGCTGAGGAGCTCCGTTAACAAAAAATTCATAATTACTTATACTTACATCGGGTGTAGCAGTGAAGGTAACAGATTCTTCAGAGCAAATAACATTGTCTGAATCACTACTTGAGATACTTGCAATGGGCAAGGGCACAACGGTGGTTGTAATCGCATTACTCAAAGCGGAAGTACACCCACTAGCAGTTATTCCCTTTGCTGTAACAGTTTGCCCATTTATTAAATTGTTTATTGAAAAAGTATTAGATGTACTTAAAGAAGCTGAAACACCATCTATAAAAAATTCATAATAACTAACCCCCGGAATTGGACTTGCTGTAAAAATTACTGCCTCTCCTGTGCAAATTTTATTATCCGAATCGCTGCTAGTTAATGTTGTTATACTGGAGGTAGGGGAGACACTAAACAGCCATCCGTGGTTTACCCCATCAGGTGCCCTATTTTTTTTAAGATCAGTGTCATTGGGTTGTGCAGGATTTTGTACAAGGATTTGCCCTGAAGCAGCCGTACCTAAAGCTCTGATCTGGATACCTGAAATAACAAAGCCATCAAAAACATTATTAACACCTACCCGGTCAAAATTAATGGTGATAGATGAAGATGTGACTACAATGGGATTGAGCAAAGATAAAACAGAGCCACTACCTGAAATTAGTTGCACACTACCTGTGCCAGGAAGAAACTCAAAGTTTGCAGATGGTATGACCAACTTAAAGTTTTTAAATAACTGATCATGAAAGTCATCATGAACCTGCTCTTTTACGGTTATATCACCTAGGGTCACATAATTGCCACCTACACACAAATTATTACCTCCAGTAGCTGGAATTACGATAGTATCGGCAATAGCGGTATGTATAATAAGATTAAGAAGCAAAACGAATCCAGCCGTTGCTTTCCATAAAAAACGAAACTTGTAAAAGAAGTGAGGGACAATCATTTATTTTATATCCAGCTCTCCTTGAGCAGAAGTTTTAATGAGGCAAAGCATAGAATTGGTTTCAAAATAGATGGTTCCAAAAATGATATAGCCACCATCAGCAGTTTGTTTCACCTGATTGCCAGTGTCTGGCGACGATCCGCCAAAGCTCTTTGACCATAGTTCATTTCCCCGCTCATCTACTTTCAGTAAAAGAATATCCTCGTTACCAGTGCCGGGAAGAGAAGTACTACCAGTAATAATATATCCACCGTCTTTCGTTGGGGCTATTGACCGGGCCTCTTCATTAGTTTTTGGCTTTATTACTGCCTTTTCCCATTTGGTATTGCCGCCTTCAAATAAGCTAATTAGAAAAATATCTGCATCTAAATCCTGAGCATGAAAAGTAGTGCCTAAACCAATGAAACCTGCATCTTTCAATAGTACATCTGCTCCTTTGTCTAAATTTTCTCTACCTACATTTTTATCCCAGATTACATCCCCAGAGGCATTTGTCAGGATCATCCGCATATCAGAAGAAATCTTACCGGTTCGTTCTCTAAACTCAGTGCCGCACCAAAGCAGATTTCCTTCAGAAGTTTCTTTCACGGCTGCAATATCATCCTGAAGTCCGGTAAGGCCATAGTCTTTTTGCCAGAGTAAGATACCATTGGCATCCGTTTTTACTAGATACATGTCTGTTGTGCCAGTAGAAGCCAACTTGTTGCCGATGAGTAATATATCACCAGTAGTAGTTATTTTTAAATCAAATGCTTTTTCATTCCGGCCAGGCTGCCCAAACGTTTTTGCCCATAGTATCTCCCCGGCACTGCTTAGTTTAACCAGATACAGATCAGTAAAGCCATCTTCGTGGGTGTAGTCTCCAAGGCATATAAAACTCCCATCGGCTAGCAGGTGCAAGGCTTTTCCTTCATCATCCAATGTTTCGCCAATGGTTTTTTCCCATTCTATGTTTCCACCTTTATCTGTTTTAATGAGGTACATATCCAACCCTCCCTTTCCAGATGAATTAGTAGACCCTATGCCTACATAACCGCCATCGGCAGTTTGCTCCACCGCATACGCTTTCTCTGTATTAAATCCTCCAAAAAGTTTAATGAAGGTAGTACTCTGGGACGGGCTTACAGACCTATCCTGTTGGCATGCCAACAAACTAAGACCCAGTAAAAATGAGACTAATTGTTTGAGTACCCTTGTGTACATATAGTAACTACTGAATGAATGTTCCGGATTCTTTGTCCTTTTTTGTTATTAATTTCCTGGGCTTATATACTGGAATCAGGTACCCTACTGATAGTGCAAAACTGTTAAGTGCAATGTCATTATCAATAAATCCATAGGTATACAATAATTCGCTGTTTGTGTACCGCTTATCTTTCCTGACCACATTGTTCAAGCCCATGTTATACCGGCCTTCAACAATAAAAATATTGCGGGCGCGTGTATATTTAACTCCGAAGTTAATTGTTCCAGAAAAAGTAAATAATCTACGCTGAGAGGTAAGCGTAATGTTCGGACCGGTAGTTTCCCGCTGCACATCATTGATAGATAAATTATCTACTCTTCTTACTTGTGCCTGAGATTTTATGAGGAAGCTGTTGGTAATACCTGCTCCAAGATAGGGAGTTATTTTTTTTCCTTTGATGGTATAATTTACCAACAGTGGAATATCTACTCTGTTCTGTGATTCTGTTAGTTGCAGCTTTAGATACCCGAAGAAGTCATTCGTGTAGGTGTATTTTTTGCCAGATAAATATAATTCCGCCATGGCAGAAAATCCTTTCTTTATAGGAACTTCCAGGCTTGCTCCGGTTTGATAGCTAAAAGCCGAAGCATAGAGAGCCTGCGTAGTATGGATGTTATCTAAACTGTACGGTTGTAAGATATTAACAGAACTTGAATTAAGCCCTGCTTTTACACCAGTCAAATACACCGGCCATGTTCTGAATTGTTTGTATAAATTGATAAACTCTGCTGGGTCTACAGCTTCATTAATGGAGTAGGTTGGATTCAAATGAAGAAAGGAAAGCATTACCCGTTCGGCGTTTCCTAGCTCATTCAAATACAAATAGCTGAGCGTAAGTAAGCGATACGCCTGAAGCTTTTCCTCTGCCGTAAATCCATCTTTCAAGCATTCTTCCAGCATCGGTGAGACCTCTTCTGCTCGGCCTTCGTAATAAGCGAATTGAGCTTTTACTAGCGTCTGGCTGCAAGTATTTTGTGCCTTCACCTTAGATGAGAACAACACGAGGGCAATAAGCATCCATAACGGATATTGATAAAAGAAGCGAAATAAATTCATAACGGTAATGCGTGTTGAGGAAGGTTACTTACTCTGAATGCCATCTCCTGAAGACAAGTCCGGACAGGTTTTTTCATAAGAAATATCGTCTATAGGTGCTACAAACTGCTCCCATTCCTGTTTAGACATATTTCTTTTAGTTTTGTCGCACAAGATATCAGCCATGGTTTTGGCATTCGTTGGCCATACCCGGACAAAACTATCTCGACATCCTGCCAGTATCGCTTCTCCATCTGATCTGAAAGAGATAGACCATACCCAGTCTGTGTGATCTTTTAGTACAATAGGAAGATTATTCCAAGCAGCTGTATTCCAGAGCCGGACAGTTTTATCCCAGCTCCCTGAGGCAATTTTCTTGTCATCCCAGCTGAACTTGATATTGATAATACGGGCACTGTGGCCGGTTAAGACAATCTCATAAACCTTCGTTTTTGAATTCCATATCCGCATCATACCTTTTGCATCTCCTATGGCTAACAAAGAGCCCTTATTGCTGAAACTAAGAGCCGTTACCGGATCTTTTATTTGCAAAACCTGGGAAGCCGTATTATTTAAATTAAGAAGCCTAATTTCGCCTGCTTCGTTTCCAATGGCTAGCTGATTATCTAATGGATTAACTGCAATCGCATTGATTTTGGAAGAGGTCGTATAAACTTTAGAAAATGAGTGAAGATTATAAAAGTAAACAGTCGCTGAGTCAGCAAAGACTATTCCCTGATTGTTATTAATATATGACAAAAACCAGACAGCCTGCACTGGAACTTTTATTTTTTGAACAGGATACCCAGTTTTTTGTAGGTCAAACAGATGAATAAATGGATAATCACCGCCTGCTGCCAGGGTCTGATTGTTACTGCTTAGAGCAAGCGTATGATGAATTAATCCTTTTTGATCTGCAAGTACAACATGGCTTTTTTCTTTCTCTAACGTGTTCCAGCGGATAATTTTTCCGTCACTTCCAGCAGAATATACAGCTTTATCTGATTTGGTAGAGGCAAGTGCCCGAACGTTATCGCTGTGGCCCTTCAAATTATTATATGATTCTTCCCGCGATTTTTTCAGGGCATAGTACAAACCCTCGTAGATATAAGGATCATCTTCCTTCCCACCATACGTCTGGTTGAACTGATAGGCTTGTCCAGCAGTAAGCAATTTTAAATCTTTATCTAGTACCTGTAAAGATTTAACAGACATAGCTTGGGCAATAGAAAGCAACCTGGCATTATACGCATTGTTTTTTTCTCTGATTGCAATGTTACTTTGCTCCTTAGCTAACTTTTCATTTGCTTCTGCTCTAAATTGTTGCTCATAAGCTATCAACTGTTGTTTGCGGGCTTCCTTTTCGCTGGCTTCTGCTTTTAATCTTTCTTGTTGAGCCAGTTTTTCATTCTCTTTGGCGATGGCTTCCTGCCTATGTGCCTCCGCTCTTTGCTGTTCAGCGATTTCTTTTTGCTCTCTGGCATTACGTTCACTGGAAAGTGCCAGAGCAGTTTTTTCTTTCGCTTGTTTTTCATTGAAGCGAGCAATTTCTGCCTGTTCACGGGCTTTAATTTGCTGAGTCACAGCAAATATCAAAAAGCCTACAGTAATAACGGCGAAAAGACCTAAAATTAACGCGACCAAACGGGCTCTGCGGAGCGCTTTTTTCTGTAGAATTTCTTTGGTACGTTGCTCTGTTTCATAGGCTGATTTGCTGTAATCCAGGTAGGCAATTACCCGTTCAAAGGCCGGATCATACCGTTGCGCCCAAGCTAGCGTTGGTTTTTGTTTTTGTTGCCAGTTGAGTGCTAACTGAAGGTCGGGTGGGCGAAGTAAAGCAGCCTGGCCAATCTGATATTTGGCAGAAGCTTCCGCTAACCGTAGATACATCTGTACAGCTTCTTCTTCCTCTTCTACCCATTTTTTCAATCTGAGCCAGATACGCATCAAGCTTTCATGCGAAATATCTACAATAGTATCGCTAGCTAGTGGGGTGCCCGCCAATGGGGTAAGTAGAGCACGTCCAGGCTGACGGAATTTATCTATGACAGCAATAATTTCCGGTTCTGTAGAATCCGTAATAATAGCAATTTCTGAAAGCTTGGTTGGCCGCCTAATCCCGCTGATGTCGCCGCCTTTATCTGTAAGTGCTTTGAATAGACTCTCACATATTTTTTTTTGCCCATCTGTTAACTCATCAAAAGCTTCATCTGCGTGCTGAGACAAAGCTTCATCCATACGCCCAATTGCCTCATAATGCTTAAAGTCCAAAGGCTCTTCGTTTTCCCGGCTTGCTATCCAATAGTTCCAGGTACGCATTAAAGCATGTTGCAAAATTGGCAGCTGGTCAGGATTGTTACCCAGATCATTAAGCAGCCGTTCTACCAGACGCGGGGCCATCTGTCCACCTCCCACCGCAACCGGGCCCAGAATGGCTTTACGTTTTTGCTCCTGAGTCATCTGCGGAATCAGGTAATGGCTTTCATTGATCTTTCTGGTCAAATCTGGAAAATGAGCGCATTCACCAATAAAATCTGACCGCATAGATAGTACTACATAAATAGATGTAGTTGACTTCAAAGCCTGTATTAAAAGCGCAATAAGTATTTCTGATGGGAGCACCAGTTCAGAATTTTCTGCTTCTGAAGGGAGAATATGGAACTGATGACGGAATAACTCCTCAAACTGATCGAGAAGGATTAATATATTTTTTCCTGAATAGGATTGACGGGAAAAAAAATCTCCTAGAGCCGAAGGGTGTGTTTGTAAGGAGGTTAAAATAGCCTCGAAACTTAAGGTAGAAAATTCTGAACTCGACAGCCCTGTTTCAGCTTTGTGCAGGGCAGAAGCCAGATTCTCCAGGGGTGCATTTCCTGGACGGGCTATAATAAATTCCCAGGGAGAATCTAGGTCGTTATAGTGGCTGTTTTGTAAGCTAGGTAACAACCCAGAATAGATAAATGAAGATTTACCACTACCAGATGGACCCACAATTGCCACAAAACGGCTTTGCAGCAGCTTAATCAATACTTCTTTGGTCTGTTCTTCCCGTCCAAAGAACAAATGACTTTCGTGGATACCAAAAGGCCTTAATCCAGGAAAAGGATTATATATCTTCTGTCCGGTAGCAACTGGCTGGTTATCAATATTCATTCCGGTAGAGATATTTATTAAATACTTTGTGGTAAATATATTTCATGGGCTATAGGTTTTTTAGGAAAATACAAGTAGGCTGTCTTCAACAGGTAGTTGCTCGGAAGAGGTAAGTCTGCTAGCTAGTAATGCATAGCTATTTCCGGTTTCCGGATAATATGAAATCAGCCGGTAAAATATTTCTTTTTCAATGGCATAGGCATAGACCTCTTCCGTAGCTATGATATCAAAAGAGTTAATGTCGTTTTCCAGAATCATTATTTCCCCAATTAAATCATGTACGCTGAAAACTGTTTCCTGATAAGAGTCTTCGTTTATACTTCTGGCTGTTCCGCTGAAAATAATATACAAAGGTGTGTTGGTCTTCTGTCCGGCATCAATAATGACCTCACCTTTCCGGAAGTAGAAAATCCGTATATTTTCTGCTATATCCGCCAAAACGTGGTTTGGCATATGCATTAGTAATCGATTCTTTTTAAGGAAAAGCACTCTGTGCATGAGCATTCCACTTATATCCAGTTTGCCTGAAAGTACAGGCTTGTTCAGCAATACCATGTCCAGTTCAATCTTAGAAGATGCTTTAATTCGGCTTCCCAAAGCAGTATAAAGAGAAAGGTCACGGCAATATATTGCCCATGCAGCAGTCTCGCGGAGCAAAGGATCTGGATTAAAAATATGTGCAATGAGTTCATTGCTAAGAGGAGCTTGCGGCGTATGGGCAAGCGAGTAGATAGCACATGCTTTTGTCCATCTATTGATTGCATTGAATTCCCGGTTTAAAATATGAAGCAAAACCTCCGTGGAATCTAAAGTTTCTCTAGGAAAATAGGCCTGATAAATACTTACCTCTTCTGCAGCTGGTATGTCATCCAGCAGTGGGAATAAAATGGTTTTCAAATGTTTATCAATAAACACATCTAGCAGTTCCAGGGCATATACTTTACTTTCGCTTGATCCGCTTTCTATATTTTCTTTTACCAATTGAATAGACCTTGGATCGTAAATCAGCGAAAGAAGCAAGAATATCCTCTCGAAATTATATAACATTTCCTCCTCCAGTGCCCGCTGCAGGTAACGGTTGTAGGGAGCATCTGCAATCTCAAGCAAAGCTGCTTGATTCCATGCTGCTTTTCCTATTTCTTGCTCTACCAGCAATTGCACAAACGCAACTTTGCTACCAGTCTGCAGTTGGCATTCATTCAAAGCTAACAGTACTTCTGTGGCTACTTTTGCATCTGGGTATTCAATTTTTTCCCAAAGCAATTCGGCAGCTTCAGGGGTACCTATTTGTCCATAAATATTAATTATTTTCTGAAGCAGGGGTGTACTTTGACCAGTTTTATGAAAAGCCATTTCCAGCACATTCAATACTAGATTACCCGATTCAATAAGTGCTCTGGCTGCAGCATGTGTACAAGAAGATACTGAAAGCAATTCTATCAAAATTGGCCATGTTTCAGGCCTTTTAACTTTCATAGCTACCGCAATGGCTTCTTTTTTTACACCAGTATCTGTATCCCGGAGGAGTTCTGTTAACAGAAAAACATTATCTGCATTAATAATTTTGCTGAGCAGTTGCAAACTAATTATTCTCTCAGAAGGGGTTGCTGAACGAGCAAGTTTTTGTACGGCAGATAACCCAAAAGAATTGAATTTTACTTTACTTCCAGCACTGGTTATCTCCATATACGCTCCTTCCTGATCCGATTGTCTGTTGGAGAAAATATTAACCCCTACAGAAAGATTTCTCTGCCTCTTTTGAACATATGCCTGCAAGGGTGCTGAATCTACCTCTTGTATCGTTGCAAGTGCCTGGGTAAGCAAACTAGGTTCAACCCGTTCAATAAGTTTTAAACAAACAATCGGGTATAATGGATGGGAGAGGTATTCTGTGTTTTTAAAGAGTATATCCAGTAAGTATGTTTTTTTGTTTTTCGAATAAACTTCTTTTTTAGATTTCTCCAGACTGCGTTCCAGCGTAGCCCGGTAATGACTATACAATCGGGTAACAGCCAGCAACCAGCAAATAACAATAGGCACTAGGGCATAGGTAAACCAGATCAAATCCAGAAAGGCAAGGTATTTCAAAAGCCAAAGTAGGCCACCTGCCATACAAACCGCAAACATAGTAACTACTCCTTCTATTCTTGCCTGCACATTAAAGCGAGCGGATGTGTCTAGTGGAAGCAGGTATAACTTAAAGGTCGGATTATCGAGGGCATCTTTAAGTGAAACGGCAAACAGCTTGCTCAAAGCCACCGATAAAAAAAACAGAATAAATGACTCCGAAATCCGTGTATGGCCTATATACGAGCCAATTATACTAGAGAGAAAGGTAAAGAAACAGAATAATACAGGGTTTATCAGCAGCGCTACTTTCAAACCGTACATATTTACTATTCTGTCTGTTACAAAATTCTGGATGATAAAATTGAAAATAACAACAGTACCTGTGAAAATACTGATAAAGTTGGCAAGGTGCCTGGTATCAGGGAATTGTTCGGCCGTAACAGAAAGAAAGGAATAATTTAATAGATAGATAGCAATCGTAGAAATAATCACCAAAATTGCCATTTGAATTACATACCTGTTTTTTATCAGATTTTTAACGCTTACTGATTGATCCGGCTGGTTCTCGTCATGAAGATCTATATGGGTATCATTTAAGTTGTATTTCCATTTCAGGATAAGTAACGTTACTAAGATTAATGTAACACTGGTAGCACTGATCCAAAGTAAATCTACCGTATGAGGAAGGAAGGTTAGTACAACCGGAATAGTAAATAAAGCTACAATAGAGGCAAGTAATTGGCCGCTGTCGATGCGGCTGATCATTTTCTTGGATTCCCGTAAACTAAATATGCGCCCAAACAGCCCCCAGAATATGAGAAATACTACGGTTGTAAAAGGTCCGATACAAGCAAAGGCACAAAAAATTACTAAATCGTGACTTTCTTCATAATCCACCCCAAGCCGGATGCAAGTAGTTAAAGCAATTATGAGTAGAATGAAAAAAACAGAGAGAGACGTAAACTTTACCTTTGTTTGCAGATAAGCAAACAGGTAAGTAAAAACGATACCTAATAGCCCTGAGGTAACAATGGCTTTCGGCAAATAGGCCTGTTCATCGAAGCGGTCCAAGAATAAGGTGCTGGCACCCACATCCAGGGTGGCAACAAAGATACCTGTAAAGAAGCCAATGGTCAGCATCAATACTATCCTGCCGGACTCAGCTGTTTTCTCTTTGACTTTCATGAATATTCAGGTATGTATCTGTGTATTATTTAATGCTCCGTCAATTTAATAAGCTCTAAATAATAGTAACAACCCTGGCCTAAACAGCAGCTAAACCTCTATGTAAGATTAATTCTCAGATCGTTGTATTCAATGCAAGAGTTTGAAATTTGGACAATATACGCTAGTGAACAAAAATAGAAATGACTGTTGCATATACTGAAAGATGACTGTTCTAAGAGCTAACTACTAGTAATTGTTTGATCATATCTTTTAAATGATAGCCTGTTTATTTCTCAAAAACCATGAGAAAAAATATGCACTTTGTACCTATGGTCGCTACCATTACTAAGCAGCCATACACTAGTTGAGTAGGCTAGCACTGTCTGTTTTGTGGACCTATGAGAATACTAAAATTAATTCCTTTTAAGATTCAGCTAATATTAGCTAGTATAAGTTGAAAGGATGATGCTGATTGATCCTAAACTGGGTTAATAGTGACCTTTCTCTGTAAAATGTTCGCAAATCTAATTCAGCGAAAATTCAAAATACTATGGATTTTATTAAGGATTTAGACTTACTTTGATTAACTAGACCACTGCTGAATAGTCTATAACTTTTAATGCTTTTGTAACAAACAACACTTAACCCTAAAACTGAAAAGCCTATGTTTCTTAAAAAATATTTGCTTCTACTCCTGTTAAGTTCTCCAGCCCTAGCTCAGCAAAGTCCACTGTTTGAATCTCAAGTACTAGATAATAAAGTGCAAATTGGGTATGGATTAGCTATAGGAGATGTAGATGGAGACAAAAAACCGGATATACTTTTAGCTGACAAAAAACAATTTGTTTGGTACCGTAACGGCGATTGGAAAAGGTTTGTCATTGCCGAAAATCTTACCGACCAGGATAATGTATGTATTGCTGCTCGCGATATTGATGGAGATGGGAAAGTAGAAATAGCTGTTGGCGCGCAATGGAATCCGGGCGAAACATCAGATACAACTAAGTCTGGTTCTGTACATTATCTGGTTCGGCCAACGGATATTACCCAGCCATGGAAGCCAATAAAACTTCATCATGAACCTACCATTCACCGGATGCGTTGGGTACGGACCGGGAGTAACACTTTTCAATTAATTGTGCTTCCCTTACATGGCAGAGGTAACAAAGACGGACAGGGAGAAGGAGTAAAAGTGCTGGCATTTGATGTGCCCAAAAATAAATCTGCTGCTTGGAAACATCAGGTTATCGATCAATCTATGCATATGACACATAACTTTGATGTATGGGACGCGGAAGGAAATAAGCCAGCTGCTTTGCTTATCGGTGGAAAAGAAGGAATCAAGAAACTATCTTATGAAAAAGGCAAATGGACGGCTGCCCAGAAAGCATGGGCTGTGCAGAATTATTCATTCGGCGAGGTTCGTACCGGATCTATGCAAAATAATCAGCTCTTCATAGCTGGTATTGAACCGATGCACGGAAATCTGCTGGCTGTGTATCCGGTGAATAATCCACAGAATAGGAAAGTTTTGTATGAGGAAATGAATCAGGGACATGGACTGGCGTTTGCCGATCTTTTGCAACTAGGATATGGACAAATACTTGTAGGATGGCGTAATCCGGATAAAAACAATAAAGTAGGCCTTAAGTTATTTGTGCCTTCTGATGCCCAGGGTACTTCCTGGAAAGAATTTTGGATAGACGATAATGGAATGGCTTGTGAAGACCTCCAGGTTGCTGATTTAAATGGAGATGGCAAACTGGATATAATTGCAGCCGGACGAGCTACCAACAACCTGAAAATTTATTGGAATAAAAATATATCGAAATAAATTTACTTAACATAAGTAAATTTATTGTAACAAATCCTTCAGATAGATGCTGTTCAGAGAATTTTTTATAGCTTTTATTTTTTTCTCTTGATGGATGTATAAGTGTTGTGCCATCTTCAAAGAAATTTCCTGGAAGTGTAAGCAAGATCCGGGAGGGGATTGGGTTACTAATGAAAGATCAACACTAACCACCTGAGCAATCCGGGGATAGCCTCCAGTAGTTTGATGATCAGCCATTAGTAGAATAGGTTTTCCATTAGAAGGAACTTGAATCGTGCCAAAGATAACAGCAGTCGAAAGTAGCTCCTGGCTGTGCTTTTCTAACAAAAGCTGTTGTCCCTCTAAGTGGTATCCCATTCTATCTGATGAATTAGTTATCCTAAAAGGACTTTGCCAGAAAATCTTTTTACTCGCCTCCGTGAACCATTCGTATTCTGGACCTGGAATAGCGCGGATTACAGGATTTGATTGATATAACTGAAAAAAAGATTGTGCAAGACTCCAACTAGGATAGGAAAATCCGTTTGATACCTTTATAGCTTTTGTTTTTTTGAAAAGTAAACCATTGGTACGATTAAAGGGTATGCAATCATCTATCTGTAATGCCCGGCCATGCAAACCCCCCAGTTTGGCTCGGAGGTAGGTAGAACAACTGCCTAAAACAGGAGAAATTGCTAGCCCGCCTGCAACGGATATATATGCGCTGCAACCTTGTATGGGCCTGCCAAAAGATAAAATGTTATCCTTCTTAATAAATATAGGCCTCCACATAGGTACTGGTTGCCCATTAATGATAGGAGAGAGGTTAGCACCGGTAATAGCTAGTAGACAGTTTTCCCGGAACAGCATAGTAGGACCTATTTGAGTTACTTCAATACCTGCCAAGTTTTCTTGGTTGCCCACTAGTAAATTGCCTATCCGTAAGGACAGCCTGTCCATTGCGCCACTTACGATAATGCCTTCTTTTTGGAAACCGTATCTGCCTCCATCCTGAATAGTGGTGAGCAAGCCTGGTTGTAGAATTCTAATACTCAACGCTGGTTCCTTTCTCTAAAGCCAAGTATTCATTCTCGGGTATAGGAATAAATCTAACAATGTCACCAGCCTGTAATCTAGCATATGGCTGTTCGGTAGGATTGAAAAGTGCCAAGGGAGTACGCCCAATAAGTTGCCATCCACCAGGGGTTTCGATGGGATAAATACCGGTTTGTTTGCCAGCTATTCCAACTGACCCGGCAGGTATTACCGGACGAGGTATATTTTTTCTGGGAGAGGCAATTCTGGCATTCATGCCGCCTAAGTAAGGGAAACCTGGAGCAAAGCCAATCATATATACTTTATAATCCGATGAAGCATGTAAGTCAATTACTTTAGATACAGATAAGCCTGCATGATGGGCAACAATGTGAAGGTCCGGACCATAAACTCCCCCATAACAAACTGGAATCGTTATTTTTCGAGGAGTAGGTTTTGAAGATTCCTGAACTAGTAAACTTAATTGATTAATGTGTTGTCTTACCACCTCATAGGCATCTTTCTTTCCTGCCTCGCTAACAATCCAGGGGTCATAATATAGGGTAAGGGTAGTGAAGGCAGGTATGTATTCAATCAATCCCTCAAAGGGTTGCTGTTCCAGTGTTGCTGCAAACGCCATTACTTGGCTATGTATTTTGTCATCAATTGCCTGCCCATATTCAATGGTAATTGCTTGATCACCTAGAGGATATAGGGTATAGGCTGGTAGTACAGAATGCTTTGCTGACATATAGTTATAAAGTAGCTTTGAAAAAGAGGTTAAGGTGTACTTTCCTTTTTATTCTTCTGTTTAGTCATAGTTTATAAAAACGTACGAAACACTTGAATTAGCCATAGAAAACTAAGTTCTCTCTTATATTTACCTAACCGCTTATAAAATAAAATTTCACTACTTAATTAATTTACTAATATTGAAGTTAATTCCGATTCTAACTACCTATCAAACTTTTTATGAAAGATTACAAAAAATACTATATCATTCCTGCCACGCCAGAAGAAGTTTACATTGCACTAACCAATCCATTCACCCTACAACTCTGGACTGGAGAGAAGGCTGAGATGTCTACTGAAGCGGGCTCTGAATTTTCATTGTGGGATGGAAGTATTGTCGGGAAAAATCTGGAATTCGAAGAAAGTAAAAAAATTGTGCAGCAATGGTATTTTGGAGACCAGCCGGAAGATTCAATCGTTACCATTAAATTGCATCCGCACAAGAGTGGTACTTCTGCCGAGTTACGGCATACTAATATTCCAGATAGTGATTATGAAGATATTATTGATGGATGGGACAATACCTACTTTGCTTCCTTAATTGAATTTTATGATTAACTAATAGTAAAAAACAGGCTGCATTCATTTTGAGCCTGTTTTTTATTTAATAAGAAACCGTAAAACGGATTACTCTGCTGCCCATTTCTTCAAAAACTGTAGACCTTCTTGAGCAAAGCCATCTTGGCTAGGCACCAATGGCCGCCAGATACACACCGCTCCAGCCAGTTCTTTAATTGCTGGCGTAAAACTTTCAATAGATACGGCACCAGTATAGTTTATCGCTTCCAAACCTCTTTTATAGGCATCCCAGCGGGTTTGTCCAGTGCCGGGTGTTCCCCGGTAGTTCTCTGACACCTGTACATGAATCAATTTATCCCCTGCTAGGCGAATGGCCCGTTCAACATCTGGCTCTTCAATATTCATATGAAAACCATCTAGTATTACATTGGCTGCCGGATGATTAATATCCCGGATCAGTTGCATTACATCTTCAGCTGTATTAATCAAATCTGTTTCGAAACGGTTTAGGGGTTCCAATGCTATTTTTAGACCTTTTTCCTGTGCCATTGCACAAACTCTCTGTAGGTTTTTAACCGCACGTTCCCACTCAATTTTTTTCTGTTCAGGCGAAACAAGTCTGGCTTTTCCTACCGCCGAATACATAGGTCCAGCCAGAAAACTGCCCCCTAGTTGCTCGCATATTTCAAAGCAGGCTTGTATATAGTCAAAACTGTTTTTATGATAGGAGGGATCTTCGTGTGTGAGGTCACGGCTGGTTCCGAAGGCACCACAGATAATGGGTTGTAAGCCATTTTCTATTAAAGCAGCTTTTACTACTTTGGTATCCAGTAAGGAAGGATCTTCTACCGGAATTTCTACCATATCATAGCCCATCTCTTTAATTTTTGGGAATAACGATACAGTTTCCGTACTGAAGGGAGAAGTCCATAGCCAGGTGCTTACTCCGAATTTTACTTGTAGACTCATGTGTAGGTTTAAAGGATACTAGGCTGTAAAAAGTTAAATATCTAAAAAGTATATGTAATTCTGTGCTTTACTTCGTTGAATTTTTCGGATTTCATTAAGTTCCTCATCGCTTGATTAGAAAAAATACTGTGTATCTAGCGTATAAATTTTCCCCCAGGAATATATTTGGTACAAATTTTAGCTTCTTAGATGCCACCCATTCTAATGCAATTATCTTTATTTTCGTGCATAAAATCTTAGTATAATTTGCCTAATATTGACAGTATCTTGTCATTTGTGGTGAATATATATGTCTCATCAGATAAAAATAAGGAAGTTGCATGAAAGCAATGGTACATAAGTCGGCTATTCCAGATACCAAACTTTTTGTAGTGAAAGAACTTTCAGCTCCGGCATTTGACCCAACTTGGCATTTTCATTCGGAGCACCAGCTTTTTGTAGTGTTAGAAGGCACAGGAACCCGATTTGTTGGCGACAGTATAAAACCTTTTAAAGAAGGTGATATGGTCTTTACCGGCCCTAATCTTCCTCACCTGTGGAGGAGCGAGGATGCCTATTTTAATAAAGCCAACCATTTGCATACTCATGGCATTGTGATTTATTTTCAGGAAAACTTTTTGGGTGAATCATTAATGAAAAAAGAGGAAATGGAAAAAATCCGTATCCTTCTGCAAAAGTCGGTGTACGGCCTGGAGATTAAAGGTGAAACTAACCGGGTGGTTACCCAAATGATGAAAGAACTAGTTCACCTGCAAGGCATTCCAAGCCTTATTCAGCTTCTCAAAATACTCGATACTCTCACCAATTCCACAGATTGTCATACCATTGCGCATTCAGGGTACATTAACCAGTACAAAGAAGAGGAAACCGTACGGATGACCAAAGTATATGAATACGTGATGCAAAATTTTAGGCAAAAAATAAGCCTGGATGAAGTAGCTGCCTTAGCTAATATGACTCCTTCCTCGTTTAGCAGGTACTTCAAGGCCAGAGCCAATAAATCGTTTTCTAATTTTGTAAGCGAAATACGGGTGGGTAATGCTTGTAAATTAATCCACGAACAAGAGATGAATATTGCCCAGATTAGTTATGAATGTGGCTTCAATACGCTCTCTAACTTTAATAAACAATTCAAAGAAATAACCGGTAAAAATCCATTAAAGTATAAAGAAGAATATTTTAAGTCCACCATTGACCGATAGGATTAAAAGAAGGTGGAACTGAAAAAGTAGGTATACTTCTTCAATTCCACTTTACTTAGTTAACCTTGTCGAACTATCTATGATCACGTATTAAAAAACTCTTTCTGTTATCTAAGTTGAATTTTCTGTACAGGGGTATATAACATTTCTGATACACCTACTGTCTTTACAGCAATTCTTGCAAAGCAATACTCTTTATTAGCCACCGCGGCTGGGAGGCTCATGGTGAAGGCTAAATTTTGGCTGAGGTCTGCAACATCCGCACCTGATTTTTCGACTCTGCTAACATTATTGTTAGAGTCTACAAATTGAGTAGCGCCAAGGTATAGTATTACCCGTTCAACATTTCTAGTTGTTAAAACCTGATCTACTTTGCAGGTGGCTGTAATATCGTTTCCGTTTCTGGCAAATGCTTCATTGCGGATCGTATAATAAGGCTGTACCGGCACATCTATTGTTGTAGTGCCTCGCACCTGTACATTAATGGTGTCCGTATTATCTACCCATGGGCCAGTCCCTCTTAACAGGACCAGTTTATAATCTCCATCAAATAAGGAAGCAGAAAAAGAACCATCCTGGTTAACAAAAACGGGTATTTTTGAATATACCTGGTATCCTGGCTGCCATAACTCTAATTGAACCCCATTGCTTGAAGTACCATCGGAGTTTACGTTGGGCGTTCTAACGCCTACCGGCTGATTTTCAAAAACTACCCTTCCGGCTAATGTGGACTTGGGCTCTTCGAAATTATCCTTTTCGCATCCGCTAAATACGCCGGCTATGGCCAGGAATAAATAAACTATATATCGTATGTTCATAGCTTTAAATCTGTTAATGGAAGGGATTTCTGACAATTTTTGGATTGTTGTTTAACACTGTCTGGTCAATGGCAGCATAGTAATTACCCAGCTGGAAAAGCCTTGGAGCCCTGAAACGGGGTGCGACAAGCTTTACAAAAACATACTTACCATCTCGCGGATCGCCAGGCCGGATAATGCGGTACGGATACAAAGCATACATCATAGCATCTGGATTGTCTGTACTGCCATTCCATACCTCATGGGCTATTCTCCAGCGTTTCAAGTCCCATACCCGGTGGTCTTCAAAAGCTAGTTCAGCGCGCCGTTCATTCTGAATTCTCTGGATTGTAAGATCCGTCAGACTATTGGGGCCAAAACCGGCTCGTTCTCTTACCTGGTTTATGTAACCAAGTGCTTCTCCAGTCTGGCCAAGCTCAAATGCTGCTTCCCCCGCATTCAATAGTATTTCGCCTAATCTGAACCTTACCCACCACATTTCACTTCTGATCCCTCTTGTACTCGACATAGGTGCCGGATCAATGTATTTCCTCATATAAAACCCGGTGTTAGATACTTCAGTCTGAGAGCGTTGTGGTCCGGATGCGCCTGTTAATAGTTTACCATCGGTGTGTAGAGAGCCCAGTACATTCGATTCAATTATCTGGTAACTGCTGCCGTTCCAAGACATTACGCCGGCTTGTATCTGTACTTCTAATCCTTTGAAGGTAGTACCAGGATAGATAACAGTTCCATATAGCCGGGCATCTTTGTTTGCAAAAACATCCTGAAGATTATCGTAATAAATAAAATCACTGTTATCAGGTGTACGAAGTTTTAATTCACCAGAGGTTCCATCCAGGTACTCAAAGTCTTCTACCAGGTTCAAGGTGGGTGTAATGGCAGAAGAGCTAAGATTATCTTCCCGGATATTGCGGGCTATATTGTCGTAACTGAAGCCATGCCGCTTATCCTTGCTGATCAGAAAGTCCATAGCCAAAATTATCTCAGGATTGTTATCCTTTTTGGTAACTGCTTCAAAGAAATTTTCTCCTAAGTGGGCATTGCTTCTATACAACGAATAAACTCCACTGGTTATGATTTCTTTTGAAGCTTCTAAGGATTTCGTATAGTATTCAGTGGCTCTGGCAGCAGGTATGCCAACTTCCCCGCCTTGTGTTGCAATAGGAGAAGGCATCAGATTATTATACTTTGCTATGGATGCAGCATACAGCATTGCCCGGCTTTTTAAGGCAAGAGCCGTGTATTTATTCGCCCGGGTTTTGCTGGGGCCACTGCCAACAGCATTTCCCAGATTTTCCTTAATAGCATCCAGTTCGCTGGCAATAAAGTCATACACTTCTTCTTCCTTATTCCGGGGTTGTTGCAAATAAGAGGGATCACCGCTATAATCGTAAATGAGCTGGGTAGTTACAATAGGTACACCACCCATTCGTTTCACCAGTTCAAAATACTGATAAGCTCGCAGAAACCGTAATTCAGCAGTAAATTGTGTTTTCTGGGCTGCTGTGAGTTTAGTGCCATATTTTTCCAGATTCTCCAGTGACAGATTAATATCTCTGATCAAGCTATAATCCCATAAAGTCCATCTGTTGAAGGCATAAGAAACAATGTTATTTCTGGCATCGTCATTGCCAGACCAGATGGCTTCATCGTACGCAGCAAAATCTTGCCAGCCGGTAGGTCTGGGCGGATTGGCATTATTATCAGAACCAAGATTAAGCTGTGTATGTGCAGGTAAACGGTCATAATAATTAGCCAGCAAACTGGTAATCATTCTGGTGTCATTCCAGATCTGTTCCTCATTTACGATAATATTAGGTGGCTCTCTGTCTAACCAATCGTTTTTGCAAGCGGGAAGGGAAGCTAGTGAAACACCAATGAATATATATTTTAATACACTTTTCATAGTCAGAAATCTTTAGAATGTTAAACTAAAACCTGCGTTGTAAAGCCTTTGCTGAGGATATACCAAGGCATTGCCTGATGAAATCTCCGGATCGATCTGGAATTTTTTCACATTATCGATAGAGAAGAGATTGGTTCCGTTTACATATACTCTTAGGGCAGATACACCTATTTTATTGATAAAAGTTTGTGGTATATTGTATCCTAATTCTATATTTCTCAAGCGGATGTACCGTACATTGGTTACCCAGAAATCACTTCTGCGGCTGTAGTTTACATGTGAAGGACTATCCTTTCTAAGGGCAGGATAAGTGCCAGGAATCCAGGGGCTATCTGCGTTGAACGGATCAGCATGACGCCAGCGGTCTTCTAGCATGTATGCCGGAGAGGTTCCATTGTTTTGGAAAGGAATCTTTAATTCAAAATCACGTCGGAATGTTTGCAAGTTAGCCCCGGCAAAGTCTACTAATAGTTGGAATCCCTTCCAGGCAAGACTTCCGTTAATGCCAAAGCTCATATAGGGGTTAGCTCCTTCTGCATAGCCGATAGGTCTTTCATCAAGGTTATTAATTATGCCGTCTCCATTAACATCTTTGTAAATAAAGTCGCCGGGAAGATGGGTTCTGTTACCCTGACCATCGTTATTTATGGCATGGTTATCTATCTCTTCCTGAGACTGGAAGCGGCCTACTACCTGATATCCCCAGTTAATGTTTGCCCAGCGCTCTACTTGCGAGTTGCGGTACTCATCCCAGGAATTTCCAAAGCGAGGTTTATAGATGTCTAAACTCTTTAACCGGGCTATTGTAGCATTTATACCAAGAGAGTAGTTGAAATCACCGGATTTACCATTGTAAGTTAAGATACCTTCCATTCCACGGCTTGCCTCTGAATTAAGGTTTTCGTTAGGCAAGGTGTAGCCTACTTCGCTAGGTAGCAGTACATCGTATCGGGAAGCTGGTAAACCAGTACGTTTCCTTTCGAAAATATCAAACTGGCCTGTTATGGCACTATTAAATAAGGAGAAGTCGATACCTATATTAGAGGATATGTTGGTTATCCAAGAGAGTGTTGTAATCGGTAATCCTCTTGGTTGTAACCCTATTACCAGCCCATCATTAAATACGGCATTTCTGCTTGCCCATGTATAGCCTGGCAAATAACTGAAGGCAGGCACAATAAAGGTAGGATTGTCCGGAAAATTAGCATCATTACTAACTATGTCCTGTCCTGTTCTACCATACGAAGCCCTTAGTTTTAAATCGTTCAAGAAGGTACCTACATTATCTTTTATAAATGGCTCCTCTGAAATTCTCCAGCCAATAGAAGCACCAGGGAAAAATCCATACCGCTTACCGGGAGCAAAGAGGAAGGAGCCATCGTAGCGGCCTAACACTTCCAGCAGATACTTCTGTTTATAGTTGTAATTTAATCTACCTATGTAACCTGCTCTAGCCTGCATGCGTATTTCATCAATCAGCAAATCCTGGTTAGCAAAGAGCATAATAGGAATATAGTTGTTTGGTGGTACCGTGTGCACAACCATATAATGGCTGTTTTGGTCAGACCGCTCATAGGCTGCTACTGCTGACAATCCATGGTCGCCAAGCTGTTTGTTGTAGGTTAGTTGAAACTGAGCAAAACGGTCAATGATGTTGCGTTTTCGGCGTTCTCTCCAGGGGTTCTGGTTGCCACCGCCAGGTACTACATTATACGTATCGGTAGCCTCGTCGTAATTGTAGGCATCGTAGGTGTACTCAAATCCATTAAAATCAAAGTTGGTAAAACCATATGAGTACGTACCTTTGGCTGTTAGGCCGAACTTAAAATCATACTGAGCCGTAAAGTTTCCTCTTACACCACGCCATATTTCATCAATATATCCGGTAACATTCTCTGCATACGTGGCAGGGTTTACATTTACGTTGTGTGTCTGGTTGATGTAGTTAGGATTATCATTGGCATAGGGCCGCTCGGTCGGCCACATAGTAAAAATACTGAGAAAGGGATTGAAGTAATCGTCCAGACCAGGAACTCCCGTTTGGTGGCGGTCTTCAATACGGCCGCTGATTTGAGTTCCTACACTTAAACCTTTCAGCAGCTTGGCATCTAAGTTTGCCTGAATGTTGGTACGGTTAAAACTATAGTCTTTAATTAAAGCTTCCTGGTCAAGATGTCCGACAGAAACATAGTAATTAATACTCTCAGAACCACCCGATGCACTAGCATTCATTGAATACTGAGGTACATTCGGTCGCATAACCATATCGTAATAGTCGAAACTGCGGTAATTTTTCTCCGTACCAACTCTCCATTTTTCTAGTTCTTCTGGTGTCCAAGTAGTGGCTATTCCCCGGTTCTGATCAGACTCAGCCAGCCCCCGTACATGCTGATAGGCATTGGCAGGTTTAGGATACCGCGTAAAGTTTTGCAATCCATAATATCCGGACACATTTATTGCGGTTTTTTCTCCTGATTTGCCTTTTTTTGTTGTCACCAGGATTACGCCATTCGATGCCCTTAATCCATAAATAGCTGCAGAGGCATCTTTTAATATGGAGATATTATCAATATCATTTTGCCCCAGGTTATTGAACTGATTAGCATCAGCCGGAACTCCGTCAATTACAAATAAAGGTTCACCCATATTCCTGATCTGGATGTTGGTTCTGCCTCCGGGCCGGGCATCCGGTTGGCGGGCAGTGATCCCCTGAATCTTTCCTACCAAGGCACCGGAAGTAGTGACAGCAGGGGTCCGTATCAAATCTGAAGATTTGATTGTACTAATAGCACCAGTTACTGTTCCTCTAGACTGTGTACCATAGCCCACCACCACTACTTCTTCCAGTGATTTAACATCTGGTGCCATGGTTACGTTGAGCGTTGTTCGGTTGCTGATAGGCACTTCCTGAGAGACATAGCCAATGTAAGAGAAAATTAGTATCCCATTCCCATCAGGTACAGTGATAGAATATTTGCCATCTATATCTGTAGTAGCGCCATTTGTGCTCCCTTTCAATATTACATTCACTCCAGGCAATGATTGTCCGGTATCATCAGTAACTGTACCTGACACCTGCAACTCTACTACATGGGGAGATAAATAATGGCCTGATGCATAGGCAACAGGAAGCATACCCAGGTTACCAACCATCAGCGTGCCGTAAAGCATAAAGCGAGGCATTCTGATAAATAGTTTCTGTAAACTACACTTCATAATTGTTTGGTTTTAATGGTTAATTAAGCATTGATCAACGATATTTAATTTTTTCTTTGAAAAGTTATATTTTTAATAAAATGCAATTATATGCTTCTTGTACTAGATGTAACTACTTATGAATACACAGATAGCCTGATACTTGGAGCATCAGAAAATTAATGAAATAGTAAGTTAGCCAGTAAGTATGATTATCTACTCACTTAAGCAGACCTAAGAATATACGTGTGCGAAGTGCTATCTATGAGTAAGATAGGCCATGATGCAGGCGCTAAAGCTTTAAAAGAAATCAATAAAATATCATGCTGATAATTTTATCAACTTGATCAAATAAATAGTATGGTTTCTGTTAAAATTAGCCCGTTTAATTAATTTTTATATAAAATTAACGTGTTTTATTAGTACAATAATCAGAAATAAATTCTTTAAAATCTTTCTGTATTTAATCCGATTCTGACTGTATTTTGTCGTAAAATTAGATTGTTTGATAAAATTTCGAAAAAATGGGCTTTGGATAGAATGAAAGGATAACAATATATATCTTCAAAAATGTATTATGAATAGAATCAGCATAGAATCTTAACTATGTCTACAGAATATGCATCACAGGCTAATTAATGGATTAACTATTTCAAAGAGAAAGCAATGCCTTAGTAGGCATTTCCAGCCAGAAATACATGGAGCATTTACTGTACTTATATAAATTATGTACCGCTATGAGTATGGAGCCTAATACTTACAAAATATTCTGATTGCTGAAAATCCTTATGTACCCATTCTAACACAAACTAGCTAGATATTTTCGTGGGGAAACAGTTTTTTTGGAATAGAAATGGTATGTAGGGAAGGCCAATGAAAAAGCTAAAATAACCTTGCTGCAAACTAAGAATGTAGTATACCTCAGTCAACGTATCCTTACTTACTTAAATTAGTGAAACTTGTAGTACAAAAGGGCTTTTATGTGTTGAAGGCTACTTATCTAGAAAAGTAATTCCATGAATTAACAGTTTGCTAACTTCTAACCCTTATTTTTGTAAAATTTTAGAAGTATGTAGCTATATGCTTTTTGTCTAGCACTTACCAGGTGTATGGAAAGTACAGTTGAGAAATAACCTGCAACCAAGAAGTGCATACTTTCATCAATAACCGGAATTGTCAAAAAAATTTATGAAAAGTCATTCGCCCCTCGTTCTTACCAGAGCACAAGAATCCAGAGCAGCCATTGAGCGGATTTATATTACCATGCGGCATTTATTTAACAGGGGCTATTACAAGCCCTCCCGGGTTTCTGGAGAAGAAATGCGTCGGGCCATGCTTATTCTACGGCCAGAAATATATGGTTCGGTAAACGATCCGCAAAAAGTTGAACTCGATGGCCTAGTATATGTGATGGACCGCTTGCCAAAGGGAATTGAGGGGTGCCGCTTTATAACACTTTCGTCCAGAGAAGGGTATGAGAATTCTAAGTTTCAGGTATTGGTGCCCGCTAAACGACGCCGCAATTGCTATTTGATAGACCAAGAGCAAATGGTGATAGAAGTGACTAACGGGCGTTCAGAAATTTATGATATCATGACCCACCTCACGTTTATGTTTATGGAAGCGGATAAAATTCGACAGCATGTTTTTCATGAAAGGGGTGGTGTAACCCGGGAATGGGAAAAACTGGAACAAATTATCCTTTCCGGAGGTACGGTAGAAGACGATGAACGGGAACTAGCCATAACGTATGTAAGCACCATCTTAGGGCGTACTTTTGGAGAAACTGAAAAAGCCTTCCACCGTTTCCGTGAAAATGCCGCATCTAATAGTGGCTTGTTTGAGATTGTGTATAAATTAGGGAAGGTTTCTATGTTGGAAAAAGATCAGCAGCTAGACCGTGAAATAAGCTTTACACCTACCTTACGTGAACATATCGGCCATCACTTTTATGGCGAATGGTGGGCTAATCATATCAAACATTATCTGGTAGAAAAACAACTCCACGAACGGCCCATCCATATTATCAGTGCTAATCCACATAGTGTGATTAATTGTTTATATGCCCCAGCAGCACTTTCCGAAAATCAAGTAGAGGAAGATATTTATGAGATGGCGTTAAAACTGAGCCGGTCTGAGAATGATGGATTACGGAAAAAAGTGATGAAGTATGCTATTGATAACGGGCTGCATCAGCTGGAAGATGTTTCCGGGACTAACATCCTGGTACAACTGGTAGATACGGCAAAGGTAGATATTAAGAAAGTACATCCTCAGTTGAAATACGATAAAGATTATGTGAAGAAACATAAACCAGTTATTCTGGTAATGGATTATGCGTTTGGCGAGCAAGCCTTTGAAACAATGGATGAGTTATTAAAACCCTACGATCATCTTACCAGAGGTTTTGATATGAATGTGGCTTCTATTTCGGTTATGGGGAAAGCGGGTATTCTTACCGGAGAAAAAGGAGATTTGATGATTCCTACCTCGCATATTTTTGAAGGCACGGCTGATAATTATCCATTAAATAATGAATTTACGGTTGAAGAGTTTGCCCGGGAAGGAGTAAACGTATATGAGGGAGCCATGATAACTGTACTGGGTACTTCTCTACAAAACCGGGATATTCTATCATATTTCAGAAACTCTTCGTGGAAAGCTGTAGGCCTGGAAATGGAAGGAGCACATTACCAGAAAGCCATACAATCGCAGGCGATGATCCGCGGCAGCATCCGCAAAGATGTAAAAGTTCGCTACGCCTATTATGCTTCTGATAATCCGCTCATTACTGGCGCTACATTAGCATCTGGAAGCCTAGGTACCGTTGGCGTAAAACCAACCTACCTGATTACACTTAAGTGCCTCGGCCGTATTCTGAGTCATGAAGAAACACCTGAAGCTGTTGAAGCTAAATAGGTGAAATTTATAAAATTGAAATAACGTATTAATTACCTCACGCAGGGCATAATATACTATGCCTGCTTTTTTTAGACCTATGGCAGACTATACGGGATATAATTTTTTTGATTCTGTTAGGTGAAAAGCCAGCAAAGGAACTTCACAATGATAAGCCATTTTTTTTGTTAAGCTTCCATGAAGTATTTTTTCAAAAAAACTTCTGCGGGCAGTAGCCATACAGACCATATCAGCTTCCAGAAATTTGATGGCATGGCACAACTCATCCAGTACCTGATTGCTAGTAAAAGATTTAAATGATACAAAGGGATACGCTATATTCGGCTCGGCAATTTCTTTGAACCAGCCCATCAGTTCTTCATCTTGCTTTTCATGGGTAGAAATGTGGGTGATAATAATTTGCGCCTGGCTGGGTCTGGCTAAGTCTATTAACTGATTAATATACCTAAAATCATTAAACTGAAAATCGGTAGCATAAATGATTTTTTCAAGTTTCTTTTGCGATGCACAAGCTGGAATAATGAGCACTGGGCAGTCTACATTTTCCAGAATATAGGCTGAGTGGCTGCCAATTAACACTTCCTCCAATCCTTTGGCTCCCAAGGTTCCTAACACCAGTAAATCTACTTCTTTCTCTTTAATTACCGCCCGTATTCCATCTAGGAGCAGATCTTCCCGGATTACTGTTTCCACAGCTATATTCCCGGCTATTTCTTTTACTCGTTTTTCCAACAGCTGCAATTCATCCAGGGTATTCTGATCTATGGCGGGTTCAGCCATAAGAATGACCGAATACTCTGAAATAGCTACCGGCACGTGGTACGAATGGAATAAGATTACTTTGGCATGTAATAAACCAGCCAAGGAGGCTGCATACACTACGGCATTCGTGGCATGGCCGGAAAAATCGGTAGGAACCAGAATAGTTTTCATAGGAGTAGTATTTATGTACAGGTTTGTTGCAGTATTTATCTACCTGAATCTACGAATAACCTCTCCTGTCTGGGATGACTTCTATCAGTAGAGTTACTGAATCTGCTCAGTAAATAGCTAGCCTACCAATGGCTATGTTTGCATACTTTCCAGAAGCTCATCCCGGGTTGGCTTATGAGGCGACAGGCTATAACTGATACCTTCCATATCCAGAAAATCCATTACCCGCTGGTATCTTTCCTTTTTTACGTCAAACAGGCAGAAATTATAGTAAGGTTCATTAAAGGCAATTACCTCAGTTAATTCAGCCAGCCTTTGCATAGACTGGTATTGTTTAGTAGTTAGGTCTTGTTGTTTTATTGTAAAGTACCACATGGAATAAGGCATTGATTATTAACTGTGTTGATATGCTGATACAAGGTCATACCATACATAGGTATATCATTTGTTACCAGCGATTAACCAATATCATAGAGATAGTAATAAGTCGTTTTTTAAGTAAAATAGGTAACCTACTGGATATTTACGTATAGTGAGAAGGAAGAAGACAAGTTTTTTTAGATAACTTCTCTATACGATGCGTAATTTGCTCACAATTTTAGATATTAACTTCTTGTTCACATATTAGCCAAGGTACCAATAACCTTTTTCTCTATGTTTCAGCCAAAAAAACAAACTCCTTTAACAAAAGGGGAAGCCTATTTAAAAGCCGCCTCTTTTTGCGCCTATCAGGAACGTTGCCGGCAGGAAGTACGGGAGAAATTATATGCCTATGAATTGCCAGACCAGGAAGTAGAGGAAATATTGGAAAAGCTGGAAACTGAAAAATTCCTAAACGAAGAACGATTTGCTAAAGCCTTTGCCGGGGGCAAGTTCCGCCTAAAAAAATGGGGCCGACAAAAGATCCGGCAAGAGTTGAAAATGCGTGGAATTCCAGATGCCTATATCCGCAAGGCTTTGGTAGAAATACAGGATGAAGAATATATAGAAGTGCTCAATAACTTATTAGAGAAGAAAAAGAGTTCCGAACGGTTAAAAAATACGGTGGAAGACAAACAGAAGCTGCTGCGTTATGCTCTTTCTAAGGGCTATGAACAAGACTTGATATGGGAAGGAATTACTAGCCTTTTCACCGCTAAGTAGGTATCCAATCGTTTAACGTTTTAACCGTTTGAGGTCTCCGGTTAGAGAATAGCGTAGCAATACTTTCTTGCCTGAAACCTTCTCCAACAGAGGTCTAAGAATTTTTTCGGCGTTGGCTTCTGTTTGATCCAAAATACCCATTTTTAAGGCAGAGGTTTGAATCTGTTTTTCGGCGGCCGAAAAAGCATCGTTCACCAGGCGAGCCTCATCCATAAAAGCATATTGCACATCATATACTTTGGTTTGGTCGTGGTTGATTTTATAGACACACAACTCGGCTTTCGGCAGGTAGACAACAATCGTATCACCACTTTCTACAACATCGGTTGCCTGTATTTTGGTTAAGTCTATACATCCAATTGCTTCGCCACTAACAATAAGCACAGCCTTGGAGTCGGGCATCCAATCTTTTACTTCCTTGTGTTCCACTACATCCTTAAAGTTATACTTTACAAGTTCCAGTTTTCCCATGGCTGTAATCTCTTCCAGCACCGTATTATGTTGCGTTACCACTTCTGGCTCTTTCGCTTCAGATAGTTCTGTAAACTTTTGCCAGAAGAAGTACACCCCATAAACAAACAGCCCAAATAAAGTTAGCCGGAATAAAAAGCGGATTACGCGCATGTTGGATGTAGAAGTATAGTATCAGCCTCTATAACAAGAACCTCACCAAAATAATTTGTATGCGTATAAATTTGCTAGTCGCTCACTATAAGTTAAATCGCCCAAGAAGGGTAGCACTAGTATTGTGTAATGATTTTACCAGTAATGGTATGTATTTAAAACACATAACATGTATAAGTATAGTAACTAAAAAAGGCTGAGCTTTATGCTCAGCCTATTCATGTACATTATCTATGATACCGTTTATGGACGGTTATGAACTTCCAGATCTTTGCTGATTGTCAGGCGTTCAGTTTCGGAAACTTCAACAACATCATCAATATCTTTTACAATTAACGTCAATACGGCAGCTAAAAACATAGATCCACCGCCAAGTAATAGTACATATACTGCCTCTCCATTGAACAGTTGCGTGAAAAAACCTAAAATGGCAGCGGCAGTAATCTGAGGAATAACAATAAAAAAGTTAAATATACCCATATATGTTCCCATTTTACGGGCAGGCAATGAACCAGCCAGTATAGCATACGGCATAGACAGGATACTTGCCCAGGCCAGGCCAACTCCCAACATGGATACGAGTAATAATGTTGGATTTTGTATCACATAGATGGAAGCCAATCCTAATCCTCCAGCTACCAAACTGATCATATGAACGGTTTTGCGGCTGGTTTTGCGGGCTAACACCGGTAGGAGAAAAGACATAATGGCGGCAAAGCCATTATACGCAGCAAAACAAACGCCTACCCAATCTGCCCCTTCATTATAAAGTTTAGAAGATGTATCGCTTGTGCCGTAAATATGAGCCGTAACAGCCGCTGTCATATAGAGCCACATAGCAAAGAGAGCGAACCAGGAAAAATACTGTACTAATGCCAGTTGAATCATCGTTTTAGGCATCTTCATAAAATCAGTGAATATTTCCTTTATCCCTTCTGAATCCTGATGCTCGGCTCCATCTCCATAAAAGACATTGAATTGTTCTGGTGGATATTCTTTGGTTTTAACCACCGTCCATACAACGGCCAGAATAAATGCCACTGCACCTATATAAAAAGAAAACTCAACAGACGGGGGTATTTCGCCCTGTGCAGCCGTATTACTGATATTGAACCAGTTGGTCATAATATAGGGTAGGGCAGAAGCAACCACCGCACCAGTGCCTATAAAAAAGCTTTGGAGTGCAAAACCTACCGTTCTTTGCTGGGAGGGAAGCATATCGGCAACAAGGGCTCTGAAGGGTTCCATCGAAACATTTATAGACGCATCTAGTATCCAGAGTAAGCCGGCTGCTACCCACAAAACCGATGAATTAGGCATAACTATTAAAGCCAGGGAAGCCAGTATAGCCCCCACCAGAAAATAAGGTCTTCTGCGGCCTAAACGGTTCCATGTCCGGTCACTCATATACCCAATAATGGGTTGAATCAACAGACCTGTAGTTGGTGCAGCAATCCAAAGAATAGGTATATCGTCAATATTGGCACCCAGCGTCTGAAAAATCCGGCTCATATTGGCATTCTGTAGAGCAAAGCCAAACTGGATACCCAGAAAACCAAAACTCATATTCCAGATTTGCCAAAAATTCAACCGTGGTTTTGAAATAAGTGCATTACTCATAAAGTATACGTTTATTTGTTCGATGTATGGGATGCTAGAGAAAGTGAAGCTAAATTAACCCAATTTTTTTATACTTAACCTATCTATCGTCGAATTGTTTACTTAGTAGAATTATATCTCTCCTTGTGATATTTATAGAATTTATACGTATTGTATGATTCGTGAAAGAGGCTCATTTGCGGATCTAACACAACTAACCAGGAAGTACAAGTAAGGGTAACTGACTGTGCAGGGTAAGTTTCTGGCTCACACTTTCGTGAAAAAACATGTTGAAGAAACTCTGCTTCCGGCTTATCACAGTAATGATATCTGCCTGCTGATCGGCAGCGAACTTCCGGATGCTTTCAATTGTATCATCGCTTCTAATCGCATGAACTGAATAGGTTGCTCCAGGTAATGCTTGTTCAATAGCCGTATTCTTATTTGCCAATAAATCATCTCCGGAAATTTCTTCATCAGAGTGTACCGTCAGCAGCAGTACTTCTACTGCTGGCTGCTGAGCTATTTCTGTAACAAGGGTTAGCACAATGGCATCTACGGGTTCACGGTCTATGGCTAGTACAATTTTACGGATAGATGGCATAGAGACACCTGCTGGCAAGGCCAATACTGGACAGATTCTTTTACTGATAAGATCGGCCGTTGTGCTGTTTAACAAAGCTAAGGCATCTGGAACTTCTCCGGCTCCGGAAGTAGTCATGATTACCAAACTGGCTCCACTATCTTTAGCGGCCGCGGCAATTTCATCTGAAATAACGCCTGTCCTGACTTGAGACTCGCAAGGAATTTCGCCTGAATATTTTTCAGCTAAGTTAGTTAAGGCCTGTTTTGCTTGTGTTTCATCTTCAAAAGCTGCTGAGCCTATAAATTTGTCACGGTCGGCAAAGCTGCGCACGGCATATAGGAATACGATTCTGGCAGATAACAGCCGGGCAAAAATTACAGCTATAGGTACTGACTGCACAGAAGCTTTAGAAAAATCAGTTGGGAAGAGAATAGTTTTCATACTAAAATACTTTTAGGTTCTTAAAGGAATCTGGTAGCCGATTTCCTATTCAAATGTGATGATTTATTTTGGCTGGTAAAGCTTACGCATGGGTTAAGTTTGTGTTAAATTTTATATGTATTTCGTGTAAACCCAGAAGCAAAGCATACAAACTTGTGTATCTTGCCGCATTATTACGCGAAACAGGAACGAATGAACAGAAATCTGATAGATACCTTCAACTTGTTATCTAAGCTTACCCTGCGGAAAGCCTGGAATGGAGTGCAGGTTTTGGGCAGTTATTATTTTTCAAAAGTTACTAAAAAAGCCTTGCATAAAGGTTTGCCGGTCAGTATTTCCTTTGAACCTACAACTTCCTGTAATCTTCGCTGCCCGGAATGCCCAAGTGGCCTGCGGTCTTTTACACGTCCAACTGGTATGCTGGGGGAGGAACTGTTCAAACAGACGATAGATGAACTGCATAATACATTGCTTTACCTTACTTTTTATTTTCAAGGAGAACCCTATCTGCACCCAAAGTTTTTAGAGTTAGTACAATATGCTGCTTCTAAAAAAATATATACGGCTACTTCTACCAATGCCCATTACCTGACAGATGCCAATGCCCGCAAGACTGTAGAATCTGGTCTGGATCGCTTGATCATATCCATTGATGGTACTACCCAAGAAACCTATGAGTCGTATAGAATAGGAGGGAAGTTGCACAAAGTACTAGAAGGCACTCGAAATATAGTAAAGTGGAAAAAAGCCCTAAACTCCTCTACCCCTCACTTGATCTTTCAGTTTTTGGTAGTAAAGCCTAATGAACATCAGATTGAGGAAGTTCACCAATTAGCAAAAGAACTGGAGGTAAATGAAGTAGCCCTGAAAACTGCCCAGATTTATGAGTACGAACAGGGTTCCCCGCTGATTCCAACGATAGAAAAATATGCCAGATACAGAAAGAAGGAAGATGGTACTTATTCGATCAAGAATGCTTTAAAGAACAGCTGCTGGCGCATGTGGCATTCCTGTGTTATCACCTGGGATGGGCTGGTCGTGCCTTGCTGTTTTGATAAAGATGCTCACCACCGCTTAGGAGACTTAAAACAAAGCACATTTAGAGAATTGTGGCAAAATAAAGCATATTCAACGTTCCGGCAACAGTTATTATACTCTAGAAGCCAGATAGATATGTGTAAAAATTGTACGGAAGGCACTCAAGTATGGGCTTAAGGCATAAAAAAGCCCTGTTAAAGCTGTATATTAACAAGGCATATACAATAGATTAATTTAAGTTATACCTTCTGCTTTTGCTCCAGATCAAATAATGCTTTCAGGATTTCTGACATCTGATCTGCTTCGCCTCTTTTGCAAGCAGCTTTCAATTCCAGAATGGGCATTTTTAAAATTTTTTGGATAATGTTTTTTGTCACCAGATCTATTTTTTTGCTCTCTTCGGCTGTAAATGATTTGGCATAACGGTTAATTTCCTGCTGTCTGATCTGATCAAGTGTTTCTTTGAACTGATTAATTACAGGTGATATAACCATCTCTTTAGACCAGTCGGTAAACTCAGCAATAGCTTCTTCAATTATTTCTTTTACATGCGGGATGGCCGCTTTGCGCTTTTCTAAGGCTTCCGAAGCTTTATTTTTTATGTTGTCTATATTATAGAGTAATACGCCAGGTATTTCTTCTATCGATTCTTCTATACTCCTGGGTATAGACAAATCAATAAAACCTTTGTACTGAGGAATATGAAGCGTTTGCAGATAAGATTTGAGTAGAAAAGGTTGCAAGCCAGGAACGGCAGAAATAATAACATCTGCCTCTTGTATCTGCTCTGCTGCCTGTTGCCAGTCTATTACGTCTACCGTATAATCTTTAGCCAGGGCAATGGCTTTCTCTGCTGTTCGGTTTGTAATTTTTACCTTGGCAAACTCGGCTTTACAAAGGTTCTTACAAACATCTGTTCCTATTTCGCCAAGTCCCAGAATTAGTACCACGGGTTTAAGAGTATCGGCTGTTAATTCTTTAACTAATTCTACAGTTGCATACGACACAGATGCTGCACCATCGCGGAAACAAGTTTCTTGTACTACTTTTTTATTAGTAAAGAAGATGGTATGCAGTAAGCGATGTAAAAATGGACCCGCCATCCCTTCATCGGCCGCATACTGATAGGCACGTTTTACTTGATTGGAAATTTGTAGATCACCCACTACTTGTGATTCCAAACCAAGAGATACATTAAACAAATGCCGGATAGCTTCTCTGGATGAATTAATTAAAGAGAAATAGGGAAAAATAGTAATAGCATCCATAATTCCCTTTTCCAAAGCAATCAATGAAATAATTTGGCTGGAGAAATCTTGATCTGCCTGATAATAAACTTCTGTACGGTTGCAGGTTGATAGTACCAGAATATCGGAACTAGGTATGTAATTCTTGAAAAGCGTAAGTAATCGCTTGCACTCACTTTCATTTAGGGCTACAGATTCTCTAATATGAATGGGTGCAGTTTTATAGGATAAACTTATGGCTTTAAAGGAAAAATTCATGTTGGGTTATGTGTTTGACTTTACAAATGTAGCCACTTCTCCTGGGCAAAAAGATGAGAAAAATCAGTTTTCTAGTTGATCTTCTCTCTAGTAACAAACAATTATTCCCACAGGTTTCTTATCTGTAAAGTTTCAGGGCATTTCCCACACAATAGAACATCAGGTTTATAGTACTAATTAAAAATTCTTAAGGTTAATAAAAAAACCACCTCTTGTACAAGGTATGTTAAAAGCAGATTCGTTCAAGCATATAACTTAGTTTATAGGCCACTATGCGACTTCTATTATTCCAGGCTGAATTCTGAAATATAGGGTTGGCGGTCAAAAGCCTTTTTCATTCGCCAAAGCAAAAGCACAGTTAATAGAAAGCTAATCCCTCCCAAACTATAGTACAAAGTATCATTGAGTAGCAAGTTTTTCCACATCAGTACCTGAGAAAAGTGCAGTGGTTTGGCCCATACTATGTAGACTATATGATGAAGTTGAGCCAATACAAGTGCTAAATAGGAAGGCACTATGGAATTGGTTCTGTAGAATAGCCAGCCAGATAACAAACCTGAAATGAGTAAGGGTAGAAAGCTATATGGATTAAACAGGCTTATGGCAAAAAATAGGCTGGAAAAAATTATGGCTTGAGCAGGTGTGTATTTTCTGAGCATTCCTTTCAGAATAATACCTCTGAACAAAATTTCTGATAGAAGCGGCCATAAAAGGAGTAAGGGTAAGAAAACAAATATAGATGACTCAGCATATTGTGCTAGCCGATGATTTGTTAAAGCATTTAAAGCATCGGATCTTGGAATAAAAGATTCTACTACTTCCATCCAAAATCTTCCTAAAAAAATAAGTGGAATTAAATAAAAAACGGTAGAAAATTGAATTGGATTAACAGAAAATATATCCAGTTTTGTAAAACTTCGCTGCTTCAACTCATGCTTGGCTATAGCGATTATTAACAGCAAGCACAAGCAAATATGAAAGCTTTGAATTAAGATAATATAGGGACCGAGGCTCTCTTCATGAAACTCAATGATAGGATTTACAATTAGGCTGATCATTGCGATAAGGATCAAAAGCAGCAGCATTAAACCAGCTGATTGTAAAACATTGGGATAAAATATTTGTGCTCCACTTAACAACGCTTGCGTCCTTTCTTGCACCTTTTGTAATTCATATTGTTGAAAGTTGCTCATTACCAGTGCAAATGCCAATTCAAAGCTATCGCCTGAATCCATGTGATCCTCTACGGCCGAGCAAATATGGTCTAATAAGTCATCTTCCAGATCAGGGTGGGAGATGCCCCGCTGGGTAATTTCACTGCGGATAAGTTTGGTTTGCTCTTTAGTTAAATGTGCCATAGGAAGTAAAAGTTTGAAGATTTGGTTTATCTGCGATCAGCAGTTGCATGGTTTTTAGGTACTCTCCCAGTTCAGTTATTTTTTCTTTGGCTTTGCTATTGCCATGCGGCGTAAGAGAATAATAAATGCGTACTCTTTCTCCAATATTTACTTTTTCAGTAGTTAGCTCACCATCGGCTTTTAATTTGTGGAGAATGGGGTAAATGGCAGCTTCAGTAACAGAAATTTTACCACCAGTTAATTGCTTTATTGCCTGGGTTATCTGATACCCATACATTTTGTCATGGTCTGACAAAAGTTTTAATATAATGGTTAGTAAACTACCTTTAATGAGCTCTTTCGGATACATAACTTCAATATATATAAGATTCTACTATATGTCAATCTTTTATATAAGTTTTTTATATAATCAAAAGCTGTATACTATCGGCTTAATGTAACTGCCCTAATTAAGCAACAAAAAATACGTACAGGGAGTAGAAAATAACTAAACAGATGATAGGAAAGTAAAATAGAAGGTGTTAAGTAGAATAAAAATAATAAAGCAATGGATGGAACTAGGCGAATAAATATAAAACCGGGCATACAGGTAGCTATTGTCCTTAAACAAGATCAGCGGACAAATGAATTAACCGAAGGAATTGTAAAAGATATTCTGACCAATTCTCCTACGCATCCGCATGGGATAAAAGTCCGGCTGGAGGATGGTCAGGTAGGGCGGGTGAAAAAAATTATGGAAGAGTAAATAGTATAATCAGTTCAGCATTCTGGCCAGCTGGGCAATGGCCCGCTGGTTGCGGAAATCGTAGATAGCCATAGACAAACTGGTTTTTTCCCGCTCAGTTAAGTGCCAGCTCAACGATACTCTTTCTACTACTTTGCCATTTGTTTTTTGTTTGGGCAGAATGTTTCCAAAGTTAATAGTTTGATAAGGCGTATAGATGAGTTCCGCTCTAGTGATTTTTCCATTAAACCAACTTTGGGCAAAATCCAGGCTGTTATCATTCGTGATGTCTTGCAAGTGGCTCCAGTTCTGATACAAACTACCAATTGGCGTTACTATTTTTTCAAAAAGAGATTGATCTGTATTTTTTTCAATAGGCGCATCTTTAGGTGTATCGCGGATGGAAAGAATGATTACTCCTGAAGTATTTGTGCTAATCCAATCGCGGAAAATGTGCAGAAACCGTACGGCATCACTCACGCCAAAGTTATCAGATAAGCCAGCATCCATTACTTCCATTACAGGTGAACTAGGTAACGCAATATTAGGAGTAATATACGGGAAAGTTGCATTCATCCGCAGGGCACTCAAAAAACGTAATTTAGAAGCATTTTGATACTCGAACAACCGCATAAACTCCACACCTTTCAGTTTCTGTTGAAGCAGCGGAATATTTTCGTTGACAGACCGATTCATATAAGAAACTGGCTGAGAGCAAATATATAATTTGCGGCCGTCGTTTACTATGGTGGGTGCCATAAGCAACATAGGAATTTTTGCCAGCCTTTCTGGTTCCCGGTAGTCGGCCATCGCTTTATCTAACATACCTCCGGTATTTTGATTCAGTTGCCTTTCAAAAGCATAGCCCCGGTCTTTATAATAGGTATATCCCTGGTAAGAAAAGGTCTGGTATTTAAAAAACAGGTCACTAACTACCAGGTTAAAGGCAATGGCATTCAAGTTGTCTTTGGAAATGTTAGCCAAATACTGATTATTATACCGGTTAATGCGATTATCTTGCTGCTGACGAAGATATAGCTCCCGGTAATAACTTGCTCCAACTAAACCCCCGGAGGCACCAGTCATTAGCATGGTATGCTGCATAAGCTTTCCATTCAATAGGCTATCTACCGTCTGCAAAGACCGCATGGTCCATACAGCTGCCCGCTGACCGCCTCCACTGGTGCAGATAAAGATCATTTTCGGTTTAGCGCCTTTAGGAAATTTACTTTTCCATCTCTCCAAGATGGCAATAGTTGAATCGGCATCTTGCTTAAAATTTTCATGGTTACTCAACTGCCGCAAATTGTTAAGGGAATAATCTGCCTTCTCCGTAATGTAGTTTAACCCAAAGGCTTCGTATTCTGTCTGGATGAGATCTTTTTTAACCAGTAAATTAAAAAGCAGCAACAAGCCTAGAAAGGCCGTAACCGACCATCGGTTAAGCCAGAAGGATATGGCTCCAGCAAGTAGGGTAGCCAGAGTGAAAAACAATAATATACTAGCACCGGCAGGAATTTGAAAACCTGGTTTATCACGGAAAATACCTAAGCTAATAATTAGTACGAATACAAAACACTGGATAATAAATGCATTCAAGTGGTTTTGCCGCAATACTTTTAAAGCCGCAGATAAATCGATCAGGTCGTTATTGGCTGGCTGAAAGCGGAGTCTGGACGTGAAAAAGTAATCAATCTGGATACGGTTGCGCCTGACCTGGTCTACTTTTTTTAGCACATTGGTCCGGTTGATTTTTCTTTTTCTGGTAAGTTGTTGGTTAACATTTCCTGCCAGTATCTTAAATATATCTTTGTTGGTGCTGATAAAGTAATAAAACAAGGCCGCTACAGTAAGCGTATAGCCCAGTACCAGACCAGAGGCTTCCAAAAGAATAGAACCAGGATTCTCAAATTCATTGGCCAGCTGAAACCGGACAAAGCAAACTAGATAGGTAATCAGAAAAGAAATAGGTAAGACACTATTGTTTACACAGAATTTTGTAAAAGGGTTTGATTCATTTCCCAAAAAGCCAAACCTATGTGCATCTAATATATAGCAGGCAATATGAAAGGCCATACTGAAAGCACCTAAGGCAAGGCCCAATATAAAAAGACCTTGAAAACCAACCTGGTGATTATATTCTGGATCTAAAAATAGGAAAGGAACCCCAAAAATGGTTCCGATTTGCTGAAGAACAATACCAAAGAGAATAGCCCAGAAAAACAGCAACCACAGGTTTTTTTTACCATGCAACAGCAGTAATTGTACAGGAAAAGAATACCAGAATTTTTGCCACATGGCTTGTTTCGCGAATCAGCTACAAACTACTATAATTTTTTTGAGTTGATATGTTCATAAATCAAGCCAAAGTTACATGTTGCGTATCTACTGGAAAGTAAGAAAGGATTGTATAATAACGGTGTGTAAGAACAGATAAAGTTGATGGAGGATGAGAAAGTGAAACACAAAGTATTGCCACAGAAAAGCAAAGGTTACTCCTTTTGTTAAAGTTACTTTGCTCATACTAAGACAAGTATCCTGAAAGGTATATTAATCAATACAATGACTAATTTCGCAAAAGTAAACTAAACTTCATCCGTTGGCAGTAAATCTATAAACCAGAATCCAGTATCCGATGGTTTAGTGGCTGACGTAGAATCTTCATCACCCGAGTGTGCGCTAGGAAAGCTACGGTAAATAGTTTCACCTATTAAAAAAGAAATAGGCTTTTGAAAAATAGGGCCGTCATATACAAAAGAATGGTACTCTCCATTCTCTCCGCAAATGTCTACCATCTCTGGCAGATCTTCAATAAATGCTTGATCAATAATCCGGCCGACAAAAGATTTATCCAGGTACTGATTATTTACACACACAACAATAGCTTTAAACTCTAAATCCAGAAATTCCTGCATCAGCTGTGAAGTGGGTATTTTCCATAGGGGAAATTGGGCTGTCCAGTTAGCTTTTGCTAGTTGAGATTCCCGGTATGCTCTTAAATCTTCCAGAAAAATGTCACCGAAAATAGAAAGACGGATATTTTTATCTTCAAAATACCTGAGGGTGGCCATCATTTCCTGCTCGTAAATTACCATGCTGGGCATCTCTGGGAGCAGAAGCAGATGTAGTGGTATGCCAATACTTTGCGCCTGTTGCTGCAAAAGTTCAATTCGAACACCATGCATCGATACCCTGTTATATTGCTTATTTACTGAGGTAAGCAAATACTGTACATCAATCTTTTTTTGTTGAAATACAGTATACAAAGCTAAAGCAGAGTCTTTCCCACCAGACCAGTTAAACAGGGCTTGCTGCATGAAATATAATTGTTTACGTGTATAGGTGAAGAATGAACCTTGTTACAATAAAAATAAATGTTTTGAAAATGTAGCTAAAGGCCTGTAATTTACATAGTCTGTGAGTAATTTTATTACTATTTTTGCAAATCAAAATTTAGAACACTCATCCGTTTGAATGGAAAATATTCGAAACTTCTGCATTATTGCACACATTGATCATGGCAAAAGTACACTCGCCGATCGTTTGCTGGAATTTACCCAGACTGTGAAAAAACGCGACATGCAGGCACAACTTTTAGACGACATGGATCTGGAACGCGAGCGCGGCATTACTATTAAGAGCCACGCCATCCAGATGGATTATGTCTATAAAGACAAAAAATATGTACTGAATCTAATCGATACACCCGGGCATGTTGACTTTTCGTATGAAGTATCCCGTTCTATTGCTGCTTGCGAAGGAGCTTTATTAATTGTGGATGCTGCCCAAGGTATTGAAGCACAAACTATATCTAATCTTTATTTAGCCCTTGGCCAAGACCTGGAAATTATACCAGTGTTGAATAAGATTGACCTGCCTGGGGCCATGATCGAAGAAGTTTCTGACCAGATTGTAGATTTGATAGGTTGCAAACGGGAAGAAATTATTCATGCCAGTGGGAAGGAAGGTATCGGTATCGGCGACATCCTGGCTGCTATCGTTGAGCGTATTCCAGCTCCAGAAGGTGATCCTAAAGGCGAATTACAGGCACTTATTTTTGACTCTGTATTTAATTCATTCCGCGGTATTGAAGTTATCTTCCGGGTATATAATGGCCAGATTAATAAAGGCGACAAGATCAAATTTATGAACACCGGCAAGCAATATGAAGCGGATGAAGTAGGGGTGCTGCGCCTGGATAAAGAACCCAGACCTTATATTTCTGCCGGGGACGTGGGCTATATCATTTCTGGTATTAAAGAAGCCAGAGAAGTAAAAGTAGGAGATACACTTACCCATGTTGACCGGCCGGCTAAAGAAGCTATCAGAGGTTTTGAAGATGTAAAACCAATGGTGTTTGCCGGTATATATCCTGTAGAAACCAGTGAATTTGAGGAGCTTAGAGCTTCTATGGAAAAGCTTCAGTTGAATGATGCCTCTCTGGTTTGGGAACCTGAAACTTCTGCTGCGCTGGGCTTCGGGTTCCGGTGTGGTTTCTTAGGTATGTTGCATATGGAAATTGTGCAGGAGCGGTTGGAACGTGAATTTGACATGACAGTTATTACCACCGTTCCATCGGTTCAGTTCCATTGTTATACCACCCGTGGAGAAATGGTAAAAATCAGTGCACCATCCGAAATGCCTGACCCTAGTCTAATTGATTATATTGAAGAGCCGTATATTAAAGCCCAGATTATTAGTAAATCAGAATATGTAGGGAGTATTATAGCTCTTTGTATGGATAAGCGGGGCATTATCAAAAATCAAATTTACCTCACCTCCGACAGGGTAGAACTAAGCTTTGACCTACCTTTGTCTGAAATTGTATTTGATTTCTTCGACCGGTTAAAAACCATTTCCAGAGGATATGCTTCGCTGGATTACGAACTAATCGGTTTCCGGGAATCTAGTATGGTGAAGCTTGATATCATGCTGAATGGAGAAAAAGTAGATGCCCTTTCAGCCATCGTACACCGGGATAAAGCATATGACTGGGGAAAACGTCTGTGCGAGAAGCTGCGTGAGTTATTGCCACGTCAAATGTTTGAAATAGCGATTCAGGCAGCTATCGGGCAGAAGATTATTGCTAGGGAGACCGTAAAAGCAATGCGCAAAAACGTATTGGCCAAGTGTTATGGTGGGGATATTTCACGGAAGCGGAAACTGTTGGAAAAGCAGAAAAAGGGAAAAAAACGTATGCGCCAAGTAGGTAACGTAGAAATTCCCCAAGAGGCATTCATGGCTGTTTTGAAGTTAGAATCTTAAAAAAGCACATTCTTTCTTGCGAAGAAACATAAATGCTAAAGCCCTGACTATAAGAGTCAGGGCTTTAGCATTTATAGAAAATAGTGTAACGAGAATTATGCAACTTGAGCTTTAACAGTACCTTCCGCTGGGCCCACATACTTCACATCGTCAGAAAAACCTAGGTATGGAACATAAATGAAGCTTAAAAATATAGCTGCCATATAATTACCTGTCCCTGGTTTACCAAATGATTTGCACAGGCCAGTCATCATCGTGATGAATACATAGATGTTGACCAAAGGAATAAATAGCAAAATAATATGCCATAAAGGCTTTCCTATTATTTCGAACCAAACTACCAGATTATAAAACGGAATAATAGATGCCCAACCTGGTTTGTTGGCTTTCTCATAAAGTTTCCAGTAACCAGCAAAGGTTGCCACAATCATGGCGATGTACAAAAGAACAATGATCATAAAAGGGATTGTTTATTGTTTAAAAAAGTTTACGTATGAGTTAAAAATAATTTAGTGAGCCAACCCGGCAAATTTTATAACTTTGCCTTCTTATTCAGACAAGACATATTTAGCTAGATACATGACAAAAATCTTAGACGGCAAGCAGATTTCTCTACAAATTCGCCAGGAAATTGCAGAAGAAGTAAAACTGATGAAGCAAATCGGGCAAAGGGTTCCACACCTGGTAGCCGTACTCGTTGGCAATGATGGTGCCAGCGAAACATATGTAAACCACAAAGTAAAAGATTGCGAAGAGGTTGGCTTCAGGTCTTCCTTGTACCGGTATGAGGCTTCTATCTCTGAGGATGAACTGCTGCAAATTGTAGATGCCATAAACCAGGATGCAGAAGTCGATGGATTAATTGTACAACTACCTCTGCCTAAGCACATTTCTGTCGATAAAATTATTGCCAAAATATTACCTGAAAAAGATGTGGATGGTTTTCACCCGGTTAACTTGGGCCGGATGGTGAAGGGATGGCCTGCCTATATGCCTGCAACCCCTAATGGTATTGTTGAGTTGCTCAAAAGAAATACTATTGAAACAGCCGGTAAGCATTGTGTAGTTATTGGGCGAAGCCAGATTGTAGGATTGCCCATCAGTATACTCATGGGGCGTAATGGTTATCCGGGAAATTGCACAGTTACCTTATGTCATAGCAAAACAAAGGATATACCAGCTGTAACCAGGCAGGCAGATATTCTGATTGCAGCTATAGGAATACCTGGTTTTGTAAAAGGTGATATGGTGAAAGAAGGTGCCGTGGTGATAGATGTGGGGACTACCCGTGTCACAGATGCCACAAAAAAAGCCGGTTTTAGCCTAAAGGGTGATGTTTTATACGAGGAGGTATTCGACAAATGCAGCTATATAACTCCAGTGCCCGGAGGCGTTGGCCCAATGACCAGAGCATCCTTACTTCAAAATACCTTACTGGCTGCAAAAAAGAAGATATATTAGTAACAACTAAATTATGCTTACTCCTTAGCTAGTTGTCATTATTTAACCGGTATTCCTGTTAATTTTTAATTTCTGATAAGGAATCTTTACTAGTTAATTTTATGTTCCAGTAGTAGTGAATAGTATACGTAATCCATTGACTGATCCGATTCTAATACCTACACAATCTGCTACCTTACCTTTAATGGAAGCTTTCTATACCATTCAAGGGGAAGGCTTTTATCAGGGAAATGCAGCCTATTTTATCAGGCTGGGTGGCTGTGATGTAGGATGCCCCTGGTGTGATGTAAAAGAATCGTGGGATATGGATGCACATCCCAAAGTAGAAATAAAGCAGATAGTAGCGGAAGCGGCGAAGTACCCTGGCCGTATGGCTGTCGTAACAGGTGGAGAACCTCTCATGCATAACCTGGATTCGCTTTGCGAAACTTTGCATACCTATGGTTTCCGAAACAATATAGAAACTTCCGGTGCGTATCCACTTTCTGGTAAATGGGACTGGATTTGTTTTTCACCTAAAAAATTTAAAGTTCCACATCCTGGAATTTATGCCCAAGCTCATGAGCTAAAGGTGATCATTTATAATAAAAGTGATTTTGCCTGGGCAGAAGAATTTGCTGACCGGATGAATCCGGCATGTAAGCTTTTTCTGCAACCCGAATGGAGCCGTTCTAAAGAAATGCTTCCTCTGATTGTGGAGTACATCAAGAGCAACCCGAAATGGGAGGTATCTTTGCAGATACATAAGTATATGAATATTCCTTAGTTGTATATTTATAAATAGGTAGTTAGCAAGACTATCTTTTTATTAGCCATTCAGCATGCACAAAAAATATTTTCTCTATGTATGCCTTAGCTGGATAATATCTTTCCCAGCTTTCGCTCAGAACAACTCACCAGCTATTTCTGACAAAGCCCGAAAGTACTATGAACAGGCCGAGCCCTTGATGCTTGCCCGCAAGTTTGATCAGGCGATTGCTGTTTTAAATAAGGCTGTAGAAAAAGAACCAGCCTATGCCGAAGCATATTATCGGCTTGGCAATATTCATGAATTGCTACAAAATGATACCAAAGCGCAGGAAAATTATGCCAAGAGTGTAGAATTGAAACCCAATTATAAACCATTTATTGCCGCATATTATGCCCTGGGGACTATAGCCTTGCGCAAAGGAGACTATGAACAGGCCAAGAATTATTATGAAAGTTTTATAGAATTGAAACCTGCAAGACCTGCTCAGTTTGCTGAGGCAAAACGTAATTTAGCTAACTGCCTGTTTGCGTTGGAAGCCAAAAAACATCCGTTGCCATTTAGTCCCAAACCATTGAGCAAAACAGTGAATAAGTTTGCTTTGCAATATTTTCCTGTGCTTACGGCTGACCAACAAACGTTGATCTTTACTGCCCGCGATACACTAGCTACCAACGATGACGAAAATTTGTATGTGAGCTACCTGAAAAATGGCGAGTGGACTTCACCTGTTTCTTTATCTACTGGTATTAATACGCCTGAGAATGAAGGCACTTGTAGTATTTCTGCAGATGGACGAACCCTAGTTTTTACCTCTTGTAAAGGTCGGGAGAGTTTTGGTAGTTGCGATTTGTTTGTTACCTATAAAGTAGGTGATGATTGGTCAATGCCTATTAACTTGGGAGGAAAAGTAAATACTTCTTCCTGGGAATCGCAGCCTTCTTTATCGGCTGATGGACGCACGCTGTATTTTACGTCTGATAGACGTGGAGGCTATGGCAGACGGGATATTTGGATGAGTCAGATGGGCGAAGATGGAGTTTGGGGTGTAGCGGCTAATCTTGGTACTGAAATAAATACTCCTGATGACGATTTATCTCCATTTATTCATGTGAATGGTGCGACATTATACTTCTCCTCAAAAGGACACCTGGGGCTTGGGGGGTTTGATTTATTTGCCACAGAAAGAACTGGCCAAAATACCTGGGCCAGACCGAAAAATCTTGGATTTCCTATCAATACTCATGATGATCAGGTATCTTTATTTGTGACAGCTGACGGAAAAAAGGGCTATTATTCCCATGAAGAAAAACGTGGAAGACAATACCTAAGCAGTATACTGCATGAATTTGACATTCCAGAACAGATTGCAGTAGCCCACACCAGTAATTATTTGAAAGGCACGGTGTATGATGCTAAAACCAAGCAACGAATAGGAGCCAAAATTGAATTATTCAATCTAAACACCGGCAATATGGATGCCCTTATGCAGGCTGACCGTAAAACCGGCGAATACCTGACTGTACTTACGCAGGGCTCCTCTTATGCATTGTATGTAAACAAAGAAGGCTATTTATTTAAAAGTCTCTATTTTGATGTAAATCAGAAGAAGGAGTTTGAGCCATTAGTTTTAGATGTATACTTAGAGCCTGTCCGGTCAGGAGCAAAAGATATATTAAATAACTTATTTTTTGCCACTGGTGAGTACAAATTGGAAGATATATCCAAAACGGAACTGGATAAATTGGTGAAATTTATGAATGAAAACAAAACCCTTCGCATGGAAATATCCGGTCATACAGATGATGTCGGAAAAGATGCCGATAATATGGAGCTTTCTAAAAAAAGGGCTAAGAGTGTATATGATTATTTGGTAAGTGCCGGCATCCAGGAGAGCCGGCTTACCTTTGCGGGTTATGGCGAAACACAATTTGTAGCGCCCAATACATCAGATAAAAACAGACAGCTGAATCGAAGAATCGAATTTAAGGTGCTGTAAGGGCTTCTATCTGCGGATCTTATTAAAAATCCAGAATACAAGAAGAATTACCAGTACAAGGCCGATAAGCCCTGTCCACATGCCAGCTTCAAAAATACCTCCTACCACATCGCAACTTGACAGAGAAAAGGTAAGGAGAAAAGCAAGCAGAAAATTTATTAATAAGTTATTGTATTTCATGTTTTTGCAAGTTTGAGTTAGATAAATAATAATACGGTTTCTTACGGAGAATAACGCAATAAGTTTATTTCCCATACTCATGTAAAAGGCCAATGAGAGGGAAACTACCTTAGTTTTTAGTATATTTATCATTCGTTATGAAGACATGAAAAAACTCATCCTATGTGCAGGTTTGCTCCTTTCTCTGGAAGTACATGCACAATCAATCTCCAGCGGACTTGATGCTCAAACTAATATTGATGCCCTCGGTACGGACAATCTGAACGGAATGGTCAGGAAGTTCGATACACGTTATGAAGGAGTTAGAGGAACACCCTATCTGTTCAATCATTGGAATAATGGCACAATTGTGTTAAAAGGTGGCAAAAAACTGTCTGAGGTCCCGGTCAAGATTGACTTATTTGGCTATGAAATTATCTCTAAACGTATGTCTGGCGATTCAATTATTGTGAAGGCTGCTACCATTGATAAGGTTATGCTGACAGATGTTTTAACAGGACAAATACATACGTTTAAAAAATGGGCAGATTTGGGTGTGGCAAAAGCTGGCTACGCTGATATTATGCATGATGGAAAATATTTGCTAATAGCCGACCGGAAAAAAACACTACTGAAAGCTAACTATGAGGGTGGCTATAGTGCTAATCGTCCATACAATGAGTTTATTGACGAAGTGAGTTTTTACGTGAAAAAGCCAGACCAGAATGCAGAAAAAATAAAGCTTAGCAGAAAAGCCATACTGGAAGTATTTCCAGATCATCAGGTTGAATTGAAATCATTCATCTCCAAAGAACAGATTGATTTCCGTGATGTGAGCCAGGTAACAAAAATCTTTCATTATTACGATACCTTATAGATGGTCTCGCTAGTAACGGAAAAAACTTTGCCCCATAAAGCAAGCTTTTTCAGTTATAGTAAAATTTTTATTGTAAATAATATCTGTTTGTTTGTTGTATTCAAATAGAGTGATATATTTGCTAAAATTTAATTGAAAATGATAAATCAGATACACAATACTGCATGGTGGTGGCGCATTACGGAACCCGTGGTGTGAACTTGCCTATTGTGTAAATCAATATAACGAAAGAGAGGCTTGCTGTTCACACAGTGAGCCTTTTTTGTTCCTTGCCTTTTATGTCTTACACCAATTTTTTTAAATAACATAGCTCTACCACCCATTTAGCATATATAAACCTATACCAATCCTATGGCGTTTACTCTGAAAACAACCTATAAAAAATTACTGGCAGATACAGTAACTCCTGTAAGTATTTATCTGAAGCTGAGAGACAAGTTTATCAATAGTATTTTACTGGAAAGTTCCGATTATCATGGCAATGAAAATAGCTATTCGTATATTTGTTGCCAGCCTATTGCCCGCTTCGAACTTTCCGATCATACACTAACCCAGCAATTTCCGGATGGTAGCCTTCAAAGACAAGCCATTACAGAAAGACACCAGGTTGTGGCAGCCCTGGATAATTTCTGTAAGCAGTTTCATACAGAAGAGCATCGTTTTCCCTTCATAAACAATGGTATATTTGGTTATGTAGCGTACAATTCTGTTCAATTTTTTGAAGATATCGAGCTCAGAGATCGCAAAACAGAGGAAAATGCCATACCAGATATGATTTATCAGGTGTTTAAATACGTTATGGTTATCAATCACTTTAAGAATGAACTTTACATTTTTGAACATGCACCGGAATCCAATCAGGTAGAAGCAAGCACAGAAGGGATAGACTATATCATCTCTCTTATACAAAATAAGAATTTCCCTTCTTACACTTTTCATCTCCAGGACGAAGAAACCACAAACCTGACAGATCAAGAATTTTTAGATGTAATTGCTTCTGGGAAATACCACTGCCAAGTTGGCGATGTATTTCAAATTGTACTTTCCCGCCGCTTTTCCAGAAAATTCACTGGCGATGAGTTTAATGTATACCGGGCCTTACGGTCTGTCAATCCATCTCCTTATCTCTTCTACTTCGATTTTGGGAGTTTTAAAATATTTGGTTCTTCACCGGAAGCACAGATTACGATACAAAACCGGAAAGCCACCATTTATCCAATTGCTGGTACATTCCGCCGCACAGGTAACGATGTAGAAGATGCTGAACTAGCTCAAAAACTATACGACGATCCTAAGGAGAATGCGGAACATGTAATGCTGGTAGACCTCGCCCGAAATGATTTAAGCCGTAACGGAAGGAATGTAAATGTAGATACGTTTAAGGAAATCCAGTATTATTCCCATGTTATACATCTGGTTTCCAAGGTAAGCAGTACCATGGATGAAAAATCCTCAACCATACAAATGGTAGCTGATACATTTCCGGCTGGTACTTTATCAGGTGCACCCAAACACCGGGCTATGCAATTGATTGATAAATATGAACCAACGAACCGAGGGTATTATGGCGGTTGTATTGGGTTTATGGGCTTTAATGGTAATTTTAACCATGCTATTATGATCCGTTCATTTTTAAGTAAAAACAATACTTTATATTACCAAGCAGGAGCTGGTGTAGTTGCCAAATCAGTGATTGAAAGTGAACTGCAGGAAGTAAACAATAAATTAGGGGCTCTCCGGAAAGCCCTGGAAATGGCTACCGAAATAAAATAAATGATCTTTACCAAACTATACAAAACCATGGAACGCAAGATTATACTTTCTGAAAAAGAAATGCCAGAATATTGGTACAATATCGTAGCCGATATGCCAAACAAGCCGTTGCCACCATTGCATCCTGGTACCAAGCAGCCCATTGGCCCTGAAGCCCTGGCACCCTTATTTCCCATGGAGTTAATAAAACAGGAAGTAAGTACTGAGAAGTGGATAGCCATTCCGGAGGAAGTGCGGGATATTTACTCCTTATGGAGGCCCACGCCGCTGTACAGGGCATTTAACTTGGAAAAAGTCTTAGATACGCCTGCCAAGATCTATTATAAATATGAAGGTGTAAGTCCAGCTGGTTCACATAAGCCGAATACTGCCGTACCACAGGCGTATTACAATAAACAAGAGGGCGTAAAAAAGATTTCTACAGAAACAGGTGCAGGTCAGTGGGGTACGGCTCTAAGTTTTGCTTGCCAACTGTTTGGCATTGAATGCGAGGTATATATGGTAAAAGTTAGCTACAACCAGAAACCCTACCGCCGCATTGTGATGAATACGTATGGTGCCAAAGTACATGCATCTCCCTCTGAACTAACTCAAGCCGGAAAACAGATTCTTTCTCAAAACCCTGATTCTCCGGGTAGTTTAGGTATTGCTATTTCAGAAGCAGTTGAAGTAGCAGCCAATGATCCGGGAACCAAATACGCCTTGGGCAGTGTATTGAACCATGTGTTGATGCACCAGACCATTATTGGCTTGGAAGCACTAAAACAGATGGAAAAAGCAGGTGACTTACCTGATATCGTGGTAGCACCCTTTGGCGGAGGTTCTAACTTTGCTGGTATCTCCTTTCCCTTCTTACGATTAAATTTTGAAGAAGGAAAAAGCATCCGGTGCATTGCCAGTGAGCCTGCTTCTTGCCCAAAACTTACCAGAGGAGTGTTCCGCTACGATTTTGGGGATACTATAGGGATGACCCCCTTAATTCCTATGTACACCTTAGGCCATAATTTTGTGCCATCACCGATACATGCCGGAGGATTACGGTACCATGGAGCAGGAGCCATCGTGAGTCAATTACTGAAAGATCAATTAATTGAAGCCCGTTCGCATTTCCAGAAAGAATGTTTTGAAGCCGGACTATTATTTGCCCGTACTGAAGGAATTGTACCTGCTCCGGAAGCTAACCATGGCCTGGCAACTGTCATTCAGGAAGCGAAACAAGCCAAAGAAGAAGGCAAAACAAAAACTATTCTTTTTAACCTCTGCGGACATGGTAACTTTGATATGGCCGCCTATGAGGCTTATTTATCAGGTAAACTGGTAGACGAAGAGCTTACATCCGACCAAATAGAAAAATCCATAGCCCAGATAGATCATCTGCAAGTTTAAATAGCAAAGTCGGAATTTCCCGGCTTTCGACAACGAGTATTACTGTTATGAAAATTTTAGTTTTAGACAATTACGATTCATTTACTTATAACCTGGTCCATCTGCTGAAAGAATTAGGAAATGACCTGGAGATTGAAGTTCACCGGAATGATAAAATTTCACTAGAAGAGGTAGAAAAATTCGACAAAATTCTGTTATCTCCCGGGCCAGGCCTTCCATCAGATGCCGGAATTATGCCTGCGCTTATTAAAAAATATGCCCCAACAAAAAGTATATTAGGCATTTGCCTAGGGCATCAGGGAATTTCTGAGATATTTGGTGCTAGGTTGGAGAACATGCAGGAGGTTTTGCATGGAGTAGCTACACCGTCTATTGTGCAATCTGCTGAGGAAATCTTATTTAAAAACATTCCTGCATCCTTCAATACCTGCCGTTACCATTCCTGGACTGTAATACCAGAGTCTGTTCCCACTGCGGATCTGGAGGTAACAGCGGTTGATTCCAATGGAAAAGTAATGGCAATCCGGCATAAACAATTTGATGTAAAAGGGCTGCAATTTCATCCGGAATCTATTTTAACTGAACATGGCAAACAGATGATAAAAAACTGGTTGGATAGCTGAGTATATGCAAGCTGACACCAAACTAATAAATTGAATACCTAACATTTGAACGTTCAATCTATGAAAGAAATCCTCAATCATTTGTTTGAGTACAAAACCCTTACAAAAGACCAGGCAAGAACGGTACTTACAGATATTACCCAGGGAAACTATACGCACGTCCAGATTGCTTCCTTCCTAACAGTGTATATGATGCGTAGTATCACCGTTGCTGAACTCGAAGGTTTCCGGGACGCTATGCTGGAACAATGCCTGGCCTTAGATTTTTCTGCCTATGATCCTATGGATGTTTGTGGCACTGGCGGAGATGGAAAAAACACCTTTAATATCTCAACTTTAGCCTCTTTTGTAGTGGCAGGTGCAGGGCAAAGAGTCGTAAAACATGGCAATTATGCGGTGTCTTCTACCTGTGGGTCGTCTACTGTGATGGAATATCTGGGCTACAAGTTTACCAATGACAAAGACTTACTCCTCCGGAAGATAGAAGAAGCCGGTATCTGTTTTTTGCATGCCCCTTTATTTCATCCGGCTATGAAATATGTAGCTCCGGTACGAAAGGAACTTGGTGTGAAAACCTTTTTCAATATGTTAGGACCTATGGTTAATCCAGCTTTTCCACAAAAACAAATGGTAGGTGTTTTTAGCCTGGAGCTTGCCCGCTTGTATGCCTACTTATATCAGCAAACAACAAAGCAATTTGCGATTGTACATGCCCTGGATGGCTACGATGAAATTTCGCTGACTGGTAATTTCAAAATGATTTCTACCAAAAAAGAGCAAGTGCTAAGCCCAGAACAATTAGGTTTGCCCACCGTAGCTGCTAGTGATTTATTTGGGGGAGAAACTGTAGAAGAAGCTGCCAGAATTTTTACTGACGTATTGCAGGGAAGAGGTACACTTGCACAGAATTCTGCGGTAATAGCCAATGCAGCAATGGCTTTGTATGGAGCTAATCCGGCAATTAGCTTAGAAGAGGCAATAGCTACTGCAAAAGAAAGCCTGGAAAGTAAAAAAGCCCTTCGGAGTTTCGAGAAAATGATGGCTTAAGCTTTTCTTTGACCTTGTAAATAATCAACGTAGTATTTTCTGAACCCTAACATATAGGCTTATATATTTCATGAATATCTTAGACCAGATTGTAGCCCACAAACAGAAAGAAGTAGCCGAGCGGAAAAGTCTTTATCCGGTAAAGCTGCTTGAGAAAAGTATTTATTTTGAATCACAGCCAGTATCGCTGAAAAAATATTTATTACGGCCTGATAAGGTAGGTATCATTGCAGAGTTTAAGCGGAAATCTCCTTCCAAAGGAATGATTAACCCGTATGTGGCTGTAGAACGTACATCCGTTGGGTATATGCAGGCGGGAGCCTCGGCACTTTCCATTCTTACGGACACGGCTTTTTTTGGCGGGAAAAATGAGGATTTAACAACCGCTCGCAAATTCAACTTCTGTCCCATTCTACGAAAAGATTTCACCATTGACGAATATCAGATTATTGAAGCGAAATCCATTGGTGCCGATGCTATTTTGCTGATTGCCTCCATTCTCTCTCCAGAACAAATACGTTCATTAGCAGCGGTAGCCAAATCTCTGAAAATGGAAGTATTGCTGGAAGTACATGATCAGCAGGAGTTGGAACGTAGCATCACTCCTGCTATTGATGCTTTGGGAGTAAATAACCGGAATTTGAAAGATTTCACGGTAGACATAAATCTGTCTAAAACCTTAGCACCTATTATTCCAAACGACTTTGTAAAAGTATCTGAAAGTGGCATTTCTCAGGCTGAAACAGTAGCAGACCTGGCTACTTATGGGTACAAAGGATTTTTAATGGGAGAAACATTTATGAAAAACAGCCGTCCGGAAAAAGCTTGTGCGGCATTTATAGACAGATTGAAAGTATTAGTTTAACTCTATCTGCCTGGAGTAAGTGATAATCTGCTTATTGGTCTAGAGATAAAAAACATCAGACTAAAGCTTTTAATGAGACTTGCAGGAAAAATGCTAGTTTGATTTTGTTAAGAGGATGTTCTCACAAAATTGTAGTTTTATGGTGAAAAATGATATTTTTTTTATAACTTTATAACGGATTTATCCATATTATATCTCAATTAATCCTTTCAACTATGACCAAACTGAAAGTTTGTGGGATGCGGAATAAAGAAAATATCCAATCCCTCCTGGAAGTGCAGCCGGATTATGTGGGTTTCATCTTTTATGAGAAATCGCCTAGGTTTGTTGGCGAAGAGCTGGATGCTGATTTTTTACTTTCATTTCCAAAGAGCATTAAAAAAGTAGGTGTATTTGTAAATGCACATCCTGATTTTATATTCAAAAATGTAAAAAAGTACAATCTGGAACTGGTACAACTACATGGAACTGAAACACCTGAAGTATGCAGGGGTTTGCGTAGCCGTGGCCTTAGTATTATAAAAGCATTTGCCATTGACAACAACTTTAACTTTGCCAGGCTCAACAACTACAAAAGCTTCTGCGATTACTTTCTATTCGATACGAAGAGCGAGTCGTATGGCGGCACGGGTCAGGCATTTAACTGGGATATATTAAAAAATTACGATAACGAAAAACCTTTCTTTTTAAGTGGTGGCATTAGCCCGGTACATGTGGAGATGATAACAGAAATGAAGGGAATGAATATGCATGCAGTTGATATTAACAGTTTATTTGAAAACGAACCCGGCAGCAAAGACGTCGAAAAAATAAAAGTATTTGCCAAGCAGCTCCGCCAAGCATTTCAAGTACCTCATGTATAACCGTTAATAAGTACCATACTTGCCTGTGCCATTGCAAGTGTCTTTCTAAATAAATGAATTATATGCATCAATAGCCACTTCTTTGTAAACTTTTGTAAGTTGCAGGCTGTTGAATCATAGTAATCATACAATGCGTTTTAAATTAGCCTTAAAACATATTTTCAACCTATTCTTATATACTTTACTCTGATTTGCTTTCATGGATCATACTTTAGAAAAAAGTGCCTTTGCCGTAGATGAAAAAGGATACTACGGACTTTTTGGTGGAGCGTATATACCAGAAATGCTGTATCCAAATGTGGAGGAGTTACGGCAAAACTACCTTTCTATCATCAGCCAGCCAGATTTTCAGCAGGAGTTTCAATATTTGCTTTCCGAATATGTAGGCCGGCCTACTCCACTATATTTTGCCAAGCGCTTGTCCGAAAAATATCAGACGCAAATCTACCTGAAGCGGGAAGACCTCTGCCATACTGGGGCGCATAAAGTAAATAATACCATTGGCCAGATTTTGATAGCCCGCAAACTTGGTAAAAAACGGATTGTAGCTGAGACCGGTGCAGGCCAACATGGAGTAGCCACAGCAACCGTTTGTGCCTTGATGGGACTGGAATGCATCGTATACATGGGTAAACTAGATATGGAACGCCAGAAACCCAATGTAGAACGCATGCATATGCTGGGAGCGAAAGTAATTGCTGCTACCTGTGGCAGCCAGACATTAAAAGATGCAACCAATGAAGCTATGCGCCATTGGATAAATAACCCAACCGATACACATTATATTATAGGCTCAGTTGTTGGTCCACATCCTTATCCGGATATGGTGACTCGTTTTCAGTCAGTTATTAGTGAAGAAATTCGCAAACAACTGACAGAAAAATTCGGCAATCCAAATCCAGATTATGTTCTGGCGTGTGTAGGGGGAGGAAGCAATGCCGCTGGGGCATTTTATCATTTTCTGGATGAACCCGATGTTAAACTAATTGCTCTGGAAGCTGCCGGACAGGGGGTAAGTAGCGGGCATTCCGCAGCTACTACGGCTCTGGGTAAACCAGGTGTATTACATGGCAGCAAAACTATTCTGATGCAAACCGACGACGGACAAGTGACAGAGCCTTATTCTATTTCTGCAGGTCTGGATTATCCGGGGATAGGACCTATACATGCTCATTTGTTTGAGAGTGGCCGTGCCCAGTTTCATAGCGTTACTGATGAAGAGGCATTACAGGCTGGCTTGCTGCTAAGCCGCATGGAAGGAATTATTCCTGCTCTGGAATCTGCTCATGCGTTAGCCTATCTGGAGAAATTGCATGCAAACCCAAAAGACATTGTTGTAATAAATCTCTCTGGAAGAGGTGATAAAGACTTAGCTACTTATAGTAAAGCTTTAAGTCTATAACTTATAGTAACGATAGCTTTAGTAATATACGTGCAATGCGCAAAGGGAGAAAGTACTTCTATTTTTGCGCATTTTGTATGATATATAATTTGTAGCGTATAATAGCTACAAACCCACCTAATCAAATATATTTTATTAGCAATAAACGCGTAGTTAGTTTTCTTCTGCAACCTATACTGTAAATGATTTAGGTTTACTAATATCTAGCATACAGTCCCTATTTGTTAGCATTTTTGTTTCCTCTGTCCTAGTTATTTTCTAACCCTTTGGAGATTACAACCGGCAACATGCCTATAAGCTTTGTACATCAACATAATCTATGTAAACAGCAATGGCCCTCTAGCCTTTGTAACTGGAATAAAAGATTTACAAGCAGCAAGCAGAAAAAATACGATTACTTTATTTAAGATAGATAATAACAGTTCTCCCTATAAAACCTCGTCCCTCTCAATTAATACTAGGATGCTAATTCCTGGCCTGACAATTAGACCCGGTCATGAAAACCTAACCATTGCTGAGGCATTTCTATATGTAATTCTAATTAGAAATTCTGTAGCATTTGAACACATAGAATAGTTAGCCGCCTGCCAAATTTAGCAATTGAAAAAGCTGCAGTGGCTCCTTTTGTAAAAATTACAAGTAAATACTGGATAATTTAAAGTTAGGTTCATATCTTATGGAATTATAGAACTTATTCAGATGCGTAAACTACTTTTCTACCTATTGCTTGCTAGTTATCTGCAAGCATGTAACCATTCAGCTAGCCAAACGGAAAATACACAAGCAGATGCGAATACAGATAATATTCAGATTGCTGTGATACCAAAAGGGACTACTCATATGTATTGGAACAGTGTACATGCTGGTGCTTCCAAAGCAGCTAAAGAATTAGGTGTAACCATTCATTGGCAAGGTCCCTTAAAAGAAGACGACCGGCAAGTGCAAATTCAGACGGTGCAAAACTTTGTAAGCCGCGGCGTGGATGCCATTGCCTTAGCTCCATTGGATTCCCGTAGTTTAATTCCTTCTGTAAAGACAGCCAGAAACAGGCATATCCCTGTAATAATTTTTGATTCTGACCTGGGTTCCGATGAGTACGAAAGTTTTGTAGCAACTGATAACATAGAAGGTGGCCGCTTAAGTGCAAAAAGGCTGGTAGAGGCAATGGGTGGTAAAGGCAAAGTAATATTACTTCGATACGCAGAAGGTTCAGCAAGTACAACCAACCGGGAAGAGGGTTTTCTAAAAGGAATGAAAGAGTATGGAAAAAATATGCAGATTGTTTCTTCTAACCAATATGCAGGGGTAACCATCGAGAAAGCCTTGCAAGTTGCACAAAATCTGCTGAACCGGTATCCTGATGTGGGTGGAGTTTTCTGTGCGAATGAAACTTCTGCCCAGGCTATGTTGCGGGCATTACAAATGGCTAATAAGGCTGGAAAAGTAAAATTAGTTGGATTTGATGCCAACGAAACATTAGTAAACGCATTAAAGAAGGGAGACGTACACGGTTTAGCTTTACAAGATCCGTTTATGATGGGCTATCTGGCTGTGGCAACGGCTACACAGGCAATCCGGGGTGAGCGGTACGAAAAGCGAATTGATACTGGAGTACAGATGGTAACTCAGGATAATATGAACGATGAAAAAATAAAAGCATTGCTATATCCGGAGATAGATAAATGGCTGCAATAAAAAAAGTTGAGCCACTGATTATCAGATATTCTAGAACTTAGTAACTTGTGATAAATTACATAAATCAATATGGAACCAAACAAAAAATATACAGAGAAAGAAATGAATCCTCTAAACAGTTTGGAGGATTGGGATGAAGATATATTAGTAAGATATCCAGAAACAGAGGCTCCTGGAAAAGCCAAAGAAGAGTACCGTAATTATGACAATCCGGAGCGAGATACAGTGCGAGAGTTTTACAGACTGAACCATAAATATCAGACCTATGAATTTGTAAGAGAGAAAGAGAAAGAGTTTCTGAAGTTTGATAAGAAAGAAATGCCGGTATGGTCAGCGTTAGAATACCTGAATACATTGATTGATGATTCCGACCCTGACATAAATCTGGATCAACTGCAACATTTACTTCAAACCTCAGAAGCAATCCGTGCCGATGGCCATCCTGACTGGTTCGTGCTCACAGGTTTTCTGCATGATATGGGAAAGGTTCTTTGTTTGTTTGGTGAACCTCAATGGGCAGTAGTAGGGGATACGTTTCCAGTAGGTTGCCAGTTTTCAGATAGAATTGTTTATCCGGAGTTTTTTAAAGACAATCCTGATTCATATAATGAGCAGTTTAATACCAAATACGGGGTGTACGAGCCAAACTGCGGCTTACGAAATGTGCATATGTCCTGGGGCCACGATGAATATCTGTATCATATGGTAAAAGATTATCTTCCGGAGCCAGCTCTTTATATGATTCGTTACCATTCTTTCTATGCCCAACACCGGGAAAGTGCGTATGAGCATTTAATGGATGATCATGACCGAGAAATGTTCCAATGGGTAAAGAAATTTAATCCGTACGACTTATATTCTAAAAGCCCCAAACCTCCAGTGGTGGCTGAGTTAAAACCCTACTACCAGGAGTTAATAGCTAAATACTTACCTGCTACGTTAAAAATGTAGCAAAACAAAAACGGCAGCTGAGATCAGTTGCCGTTTTTGTTTAAAAGCTTTATTTATAAATTACGTCCAGTAAAGAATAGGAGCTTTTGGAAAACGCAGAGCTATTTGATTTTCAAAAAACTTCCGCAGGCTTTTCATAGTATCAGCTGAATATACAAACTTCTGTCCTCCAAACTTATTATACTTTACTGACCTGTTTGCCTCAGTCATATCCAGACTGGTATTGGGATACCACCCCAGCAACACATCTTTAGACCCAGGCGTATATCGGTGGCTAATTAGCTCAAAAGTTAAGTCACAATCGAAGTCTAAGGTATCCTGAATTCTATTAAGTAAATCCGTGTAGTGCACTTGCCAATCAGGTATTGGCATAATTGGGGCAAGGACTATCCCAATAGGATACTTTCCGCCACCCTGCGAATGGGGTAAGGCTAATTTACGAAGCGCATCAAGGCGTGCTGTTAATGAAGATGTACCTCCTTCTAAGCGCTTAGCTATCACTTCTGCATTTAAGCTTATCCGGCAACGGGTATTTCCATTGTGTGGCAAATCTAGTAAGCTATCTACCTGACTATATTTAGTTACCCAGCGCAGTTGGGCATCCTGTCTCAAACCAAAGTGTCGTATACTAGCAGACAAACTACCTGTAAGGTGCTCTATACTAAGTGGGTCTGTGTAGCAGCTGGCCTCAAATGTAGTTCGTTTACCAGGTTTATGATAAGCAGCCGTATTATCCAGAATAGATGGCAAATTAGCAAATACTCGTACTACCGGCGGGCCTTGCAAACTGCCGGCTAGATAACAATATTGGCAATGGGCTGGGCACCCTTCAGCCAGATGAAATTGAAAATCTGCAGAAGGTGGAATAGGCTGCAATCTGAAAGCACTAGGCGGTGCCACTACCACAGCCATCGTTTGTTTGGCTAGCTGATACGTTTCCCGTTCATTCTCTCCACGTATACCAGTCAGCCGGTTGCTCTTCAATAATTCTACAGGTAGCTGTAATTTGCTTACCCGTTCATAAATCTGTTGTCCAAAAGGCTCCTCTAAAGCAGCAGGTGTAAATAGCACTTGCTTAGGCTTCCATAAGCGGGAAGGACGGCTGTCGATAGTAACAGGAGTATCTTCAAGAATAGCTGGTAATGACATAGTTTGTATTTTTTTATGATTGGCTTAAAAAGAAATTTTAAAGTTCGTATATCCAAGATACTCGTTTTTTAAAGCAGTGCACTTTAAAATCCCTTTTCATACTAACAAATAAATAATGTAAATACTTCCTTGTAATTTATATTTTTTTAATATTTCTTTGGGATTCTCAGCTCTCATTTATCTAATAAAGAGGAAACTTGTTTTACTAAAAACTTGTAATATATACTTAACTCAAGTAGCTGTTAAAAAACGTTTTACAGATTATTTCCTATTTTTGCAGCCTGATTCAAACCTATCACTTTAAAGAAAAAGCGTATTCATGATAAGTACATCCAATATTACCTTACGTTACGGAAAGCGAACACTTTTTGAGGACGTTAATATAAAATTTACACCTGGCAACTGTTATGGCCTTATTGGGGCTAACGGGGCAGGAAAATCTACTTTTTTAAAAATCCTATCCGGAGAGATTGATCCGCAGTCAGGCTCTGTACAGATTACCCCTGGAGAACGGATGGCGGTATTACGGCAAAATCAATCAGCCTTTGATGAGTTTCCGGTGCTGCAAACAGTTATTATGGGCCATACCCGCTTATGGGATATTATGCGGGAAAAAGATGAAATTTATGCGAAGGCCGATTTTTCTGAAGCCGATGGAGTAAAAGCCTCGGAATTGGAAAGTGAATTTGCTGACATGAATGGCTGGAATGCAGAATATGAGGCAGCAGAGCTTCTCAGTGGATTAGGCGTAAAAGAAGATTTACACCATTCTTTGATGAAAGACATTTCCGGGAACGATAAAGTACGGGTATTATTAGCGCAAGCTTTGTTTGGTAATCCGGATATTCTGCTGTTAGATGAGCCTACCAACAACCTGGATGTAGAATCCATTATGTGGCTAGAGAACTTCCTAGCTGATTTTAAAAATACGGTAATCGTTGTTTCTCACGACCGTCACTTCCTGGACCAGGTGTGTACGCATATTGCCGATCTTGATTTTGGTAAGATACAGCTGTATGCCGGGAATTATTCTTTCTGGTACGAATCTAGCCAGTTAGCAGCCAAACAGAAACTGGATGCAAACAAGAAGGTGGAAGATAAGCGCAAAGAATTACAGGAATTTATCCAGCGGTTCAGTGCCAATGCTTCAAAATCCAAGCAAGCTACCTCCCGGCAGAGATTACTGGAAAAATTAACATTGGATGACATTAAGCCATCTTCCAGAAAATATCCGGCAATTATGTTTAAACAAGAAAGAGAGGCCGGTGATCAATTGCTACAGGTTGAAAAACTTAGTAAAAGCCTGGAAGGTGTCCCACTTTTTAATAATGTTTCTTTTACAGTTAATAAGGGTAATAAAATTGCCTTTTTAAGTAAAGAAAGCCTAGCAATTTCTGCATTCTTTGATGTGATTATGGGAGAGAAGAAGGCAGATAAAGGCGAGTACAAGTGGGGAGTTACTACCTCGCAAGCTTATTTCCCAATAGAAAATACAAAGTTTTTCAACGTTGACTTAAATCTAGTAGATTGGTTGCGGCAGTTTTCTGTAGAAAAAGATGAAAGTTTTATCCGTGGCTTTTTGGGAAGAATGCTTTTTTCAGGAGAAGAATCATTGAAGAAAGCGCACGTATTGTCTGGAGGTGAAAAAGTAAGGTGTATGTTATCTAAAATGATGTTGCAGAGCGCAAACGTACTGGTACTAGATGAACCAACCAACCACTTAGATCTGGAGTCAATCACAGCTCTGAACAATGCGTTAAAAGATTTTAAAGGGACAGTTCTCTTTACTTCACATGATCATCAGTTTGTACAGACGGTAGCTAACCGAATCATTGAAATTACTCCTAACGGCATATTAGATAAACTGATGACCTATGATGAGTATCTAACAGATGAGCATATTAAACAGCAACGTCAGAGTTTGTATAATGTACTAGTGTAGTTAATTGTATGTATACAGCCATTATTTTTGAAATAAATAGACTATAAAGATAATTTTAGTAGATTGTAATTTTGTAATAATTCCTTTGTGAGAAATTAAATTTTGCGTTGCCTATTATTTAATTGTCAAATCTTCTAATTATTGTCAGGAAGTGTAAGAAGCATAGAATAATATTTTGTTTCTACCATTTAATTTAAGGATTAACCATTTGTCTACAGTACACGCCCTTTGTAAAAAGGGCTTTTTTATTGCCTTATTGCATATATACATTTGTACTATTACAAGATTTTTGCCCAAATACTTAAATAATAATGTTGGTCCTGTTCAATTTTTATAATTCTGTGCACAGATGTATGAATTGGGGGTAAATACGTCAGGTTACTGTAGAACTATGTGATACTTTTGTAGGGTAAATAATTCAAGTAGATAACACTACACTAAGAATAGGCAACCAACTCAAATTAATAAATATACTAATGAAGAATCTTATCGTAATTTTTGTTCTATTAATGTTCTCAGCAAATACTTATGCTATCCCAGCTAATTTGCTAGATAAAGGCAAAAAGAAAAAACAACAAAAAGCAACAACTGCTTTGTTTGCAGTAGTTGAAGAAGAGCCAGTAAATGATCTATTTAGCATACTTGCCGACAACAAATCAGAAGTAAATGTTAAAGTATTTGACATTGCAGGCAGAATCGTATTTGAAAAGAAAGTAAATATCGAAAGCATCTTGAGCAATAAATACAAAATTGATGAGTTGCCAAAAAGAAGCGTATTCGTTATGCTGCATAACAACACTGCATACTTTTTCCAAGAAGAAGCTAAGTAAGCTTTATTTGAAGGATAAGAGACAAAAATCCTAATCAGTATTTATTATAATTTTCTCTTCAGATATCCTGGGTTCTATGGACCCAGGATATTTTCATTCTAGATGTACTGCTAATAATCCTTCTTTTAAAGCATAAGCTGAAACCCTAATTCTGTTAATGGTATATTGGCTGATAACTACCTGGATTAAACAAGAGGCTACTACAATCATATCTACCCGCATCTCTAGCATGCCAGGAATAGCAAGCCTGTCTTCTTTATTTTTTGTAAGGAGCTGTTCATAAATTTCCGTAAAATCTTGTGTAGGCAACTCAAATTCTGTTTTCAGTATATCTTTACTAAGGTTATGTCGCTTATAATATATTTCGAGTAAAGTTTCAAAAGCCCCGGAAGCGCCAATGAGTGTACGGGGAGCATATTGATGAACAGCATTGGTCAGCGGAATTAACTGTTCTAGGAGATATTCTTGGAGTTTCATTACCGACACAACCAGAATAGGGTCAGTATGCATAAACCGATCCAACAGACGTTGCGCCCCTATTTCAAAACTTTGTTTCCATAAAATGCCATTCGTGTTGCAGATAATACACTCTACACTGCCGCCTCCAATATCAATAATTAGCGAATTTTCTTGGCCAATTTCCATAGACGACCGCACACCCAAGTAGATAAGCTCGGCTTCTTCATCTCCAGAAATAGCTTTTACCTGTATGCCCGTCTGTGTAAATATATCAGCGAGTAATGCTTGTCCGTTAGACGCATTGCGGATAGCACTAGTTGCTGTAGCAAACACTCTTTCAGGAATAACACCATATTCATCCAGCTTTTGCCGGAAACCATGTAAGCCTTGTAAGGCTCTCTGATATGCATCTTCTGTCAGTAAACCTTTACTAATGCCACCCTTGCCTATTTTGGCCACAAATTGTTCTGCATATAAGGTACTAAAGCCAGTGGGGGTATTTTTTTTGGCTATTAATAAATGAAAGGTATTGGTGCCCATATCAATAATCGCTACAGGTGTGTTTTTCATAAGATAAGAGTGAGTTCTTCCAATAGGACCACCAATTTATAATACAGTCTTACAGGTTAATGATTGAAATGTATATATTTGAAGTAGTAAAAATACTATTCTTTAGAAATACATGGACCAAAATACACCTACACACCAAGATAAATTCACTATTCTCGATAAAAAAAACCAGGAAGCGTTACTAGGCGGAGGCCAGCTACGCATTGAAGCACAGCACAAAAAGGGCAAACTTACTGCCCGAGAACGTATTCAACTCCTGCTCGATGAAGGCTCTTTTGAAGAAATTGGCAAATTCGTGATGCATAGAAGCCGGGATTTCGGTCTGGATAAGGAGCATTATCTGGGAGATGGAGTTGTAACTGGCTATGGCACGGTAAATGGCCGTCTCATCTATGTATATGCACAAGATTTTACTGTTTTTGGTGGGGCCTTATCAGAAACGCATGCTGAAAAGATTTGTAAAATTATGGATCTAGCTATCAAAAATGGGGCACCAGTGGTTGGCCTAAATGATTCTGGAGGTGCCCGTATTCAGGAAGGTGTAATTTCATTAGCTGGCTATGCCGAAATTTTTTACCGCAATACCAGAGCATCAGGCGTTATACCTCAGATTTCCGCCATCATGGGGCCATGTGCAGGAGGCGCCGTATATTCGCCGGCCATTACAGATTTTATATTAATGGTAGAAAATACGTCGTATATGTTTGTTACTGGGCCAAATGTGGTAAAAACAGTTACACATGAAAATGTAACTTCTGAAGAATTAGGTGGAGCCAGCACACATAGCACAAAAAGCGGTGTAACGCATTTTGCCTGCGCTAACGAAGTAGAATGTCTGAATTTTGTGAAAAAGTTGCTAAGTTATGTACCTCAGAACTGTGAGGAAGATGCGCCTTCTGTCTATTACGTGCCATCAGGCAGTGAATTGCGTCCGGAGTTAGACAGCATTATTCCATTAAACCCCAATCAGCCTTACGATATACGGGAGGTAGTGGAGAAAGTAATTGATGAAGAAAGTTTTTTTGAAGTACATAAAAATTTTGCTGAAAATATCGTAGTTGGTTTTGCTAGAATTGGCGGCAGAAGTATAGGTGTTATTGGGAATCAACCGGCCGTATTAGCAGGTGTATTGGATATTAATGCCAGTACTAAAGCTGCTCGTTTTGTCCGTTTCTGCGATAGCTTCAATATTCCTTTGCTTGTATTTGAAGATGTGCCTGGATTTCTGCCAGGAACAGACCAGGAATGGAATGGAATTATTACTAATGGAGCCAAACTGTTGTATGCTTTCAGTGAAGCCACGGTACCACGCATAACCGTTATTACGCGCAAAGCCTACGGAGGTGCCTACGATGTGATGAATTCCAAGCATATTGGTGCGGATATGAACTATGCCTGGCCAACAGCAGAAATCGCTGTGATGGGAGCTAAGGGTGCAGCTGAAATTATTTTTAAGCGGGAAATTGCTGAAGCCGATAATCCAGAGGCTAAACTACAGGAAAAAGTAGATCAATACACCGATAAATTTGCCAATCCCTATAGGGCCGCTTTTAGAGGCTATATCGATGAGGTAATTTATCCCAGGGAAACACGGCAAAAGCTGATAAAAGCTTTTAAGATGCTTGAAAATAAGGTAGACAGCCTGCCTAAGAAAAAACATGGAAATATACCTTTATAGCCAGGAGTTTTTTCAAGGCTTGGTTTGTTATTCTGGTATCGTTTTTCTCTTAATATCTGTATGAAGGTAGTTGTGATTGGAGGAGGAGCAGCTGGTTTTTTTGGAGCAATTACTTGTGCCCAGCAGCATCCCCAATGTGAAGTAATTCTTCTTGAAAAAAGTAATAAAGTATTATCTAAAGTTCGAATCTCTGGAGGCGGAAGGTGTAATGTTACCCATGCCTGTTTCCAAAATGGGCAACTAGCAAAATTTTACCCCAGAGGGAGTAAGACTATGCTTTTAGCCTTACAGCAATTCGATGCAAAAGATACGGTAAGCTGGTTTGAGTCGAGGGGTGTAAAGTTAAAAACAGAACCAGACGGACGGATGTTCCCAGTTACGGATTCTTCCCAAACAGTAATTGATTGTCTTTGGGGGGAAGCCAGAAGGTTGGGGGTAGAAATTAAAACAAGTACAGGGGTAGCTTCTATTAAACCCTTACATCTATCTGAAAATGAGCCTACCCAATTCTTGGTTACACTTTATAATGAAGAACAAATTCAATGCGATAAGGTATTGATAGCTACCGGAGGAAACCCGAATGAAGCTGCATATGAATGGTTGAGAGTCGGCAACCATTCTTTAAAAAGCCCTGTACCTTCTTTATTTACATTCAATACACCAACTTCCTATCTGCTAGATCTGTCGGGTGTATCGGTACAACAAACCATTGTAAAAGTGGCAGGAACAAAACTTAGCCAAACAGGTCCTATTTTGATTACCCATTGGGGATTTAGTGGTCCGTCTATCCTGAAATTATCTGCTTGGGGAGCTAGAGAGTTACATGAATTAGATTACCATTTTACATTATTAATCAACTGGTTACCTGAACATAATGAGGAAGCTCTCCGGCAGGAATTGCTAACATATAAACAAAATAACTCTAAAAAATTTGTAGCTGCACAGTCCTTATATAATTTACCCTTCCGGTTATGGCAGAAGTTTACGCAACGGGCAGAAATTGGCGAGCAAGTACGTTGGGCTGATTTGCCTAAAAAAAACATGAACAAATTAATTGATCTGCTCATTAGAGGAAATTTTGAAGTTGATGGAAAAAGTACCTTTAAAGAAGAGTTTGTTACCTGTGGAGGAGTAGACTTAGAAAATATTAACTGGCAAACCATGGAAAGTAACGTATGCAAAGGATTATTTTATGCAGGAGAAGTATTAGATATTGACGGCGTAACCGGAGGTTTTAATTTTCAGAATGCTTGGACTTCCGGGTACATCGCCGGCAAGAATATAGGAATAAAACAAAACTAGCACATACTATGTGTATGCGCTAGTTTTGTTTTTTAAGCAACTAATTTTCTCAGGCTATTCGTTTAGATTTACGCCTTCAATTTTACCTTCCTGCGCTTCTTCTTTTAAATCTTCATCAGCCAAAATAATTACTTCTACCCGGCGGTTTTCCTGACGGCCTGCTTCAGAATCATTAGAGGCGATTGGTTGATTTAAACCATATCCTTTGGTAGTTAAGCGAGCGCCTTTTACACCCATTTCTTGTAAGCGCTTCTCAACAGCTTTTGCACGTCTTTCAGAAAGTTTCTGATTGTATTCTTCAGCACCTTTGTTGTCTGTGTGTCCTTCAATCAGAATTTCTGTTTTTTCGTACTTTTTCAGAACATCAGCCATTTTTGCCAGATTCTGTTCTGAAGCGGCATTCAAACGATCAGAGTCGAAACCAAAGAGGATACCGGAATCAAACTTAACCCGGATACCTTCACCTACGCGTTCAACAACTGCTCCATCTACATCATTCTCTATCTCTTTTGCTTGCTTATCCATATACCGGCCAATTAAGGCTCCGGCTGCACCACCAACTGCAGCACCAATAATAGCACCACCCGCTGTATTACCTGTTCTGTTACCAATAATGCCTCCAAGTACTGCACCAGAGCCGGCACCAATAGCACCACCTTTAGTCGTTTTACTTGCATTACAACTAGCAAAAAAGAATAGAATGGCTAAACAGAAGGCTAAAAGTCCATTTAGTTTTATTACGTTTTTCATATCTCAATATAATTTTATTAATGGTTTGTAATGATATATACTGTAATTTCCGGGATTAGGTTTACGCGGTCACCTATTTCCGGCCTATGGTACTCATTGAAAGCTTTCAAAAAACACCTTAGAATAATCGTGCCAGAATTATTTTTCCTTTAAGTGTCTGTTTACGTTAAGAGGAAAAATACATTACCTGAAACCTAATAAAACTGTAAATACTTATGAAATTAGCTTCTATCCACTCAAAAGCACCCTACTCTTTAAACAAAGAAACTATTCGAGAGAAGACACAAGAACTGCTAAATGACTTAAAAGATATGCAGGATATATTCTATGCCTTAAAGAAGCATAGCCTCTTGGTTATTTTACAAGGGCTGGATGCCTCCGGTAAGGATGGCGCCATAAAAAAGGTTTTTACAGGTGTAAACCCTATGGGATGTACCGTAAAACCCTTCAAAGTTCCTACAGCTGATGAGGTCTCTCATGATTTTCTTTGGCGTATTCATCAACATGCTCCTGCTAAAGGAATGATACAGATTTTTAATCGGTCTCATTATGAAGATGTACTAGTACCCAGGGTAGAAAAGTTCGTCACTCATGCTACGATAAAAAAGCGGTATGACCATATTAACAACTTTGAACAACTACTCACTGATTCAGGCACCATTATTCTTAAGTTCTTTTTATATGTTTCTGAAGAAGAGCAGATGAAACGCATTCAGGAGCGGATTACTAACCCCAAAAAACATTGGAAATATGATCCAAGCGATTTAACTACTACGCAGAAACGCGATTTATACCTGGAGGTATATGAAGAGATTTTTGATCAATGCGGTCCCGGCCATCCATGGACAATTGTTCCATCGGATCAGAACTGGTATAAGGAATATGTTATAGCAAAAACTATTGTGGAGGCGTTAACAAGCCTGGATTTGAAGTACCCAGGAAAGTAGCACTAGGGATTGTAAGTGAGAAACCTGGCCCTTTTGGTAGTTTAGAAATTTTCAAAAGAGCAATAGTTACAGGTTAATTGTATCAGCATTTGTTTTATCCTCGTAGTTTATCCAATACTGCATTTACCACTGCTGCTTCTTCACCAGTAATCTCGCTTAGATCGCGCTGTATATTTTCGTCAGTTATATCGAGTTTGGCTAAAAGATCCAGTCCTTTTTGCGTGATTCTGACATTAACAGCCCTACGGTCTTCCGGACATTCGCAGCGGTCTACTAGTTGTTTCTGCTTGAGTTTTTCTACTAACCTGGATGCATTAGAATTTTTGTCAAGCATACGTTCTGTTAGCAGGGTTACGGTAGCACTATTAGGGTATTGCCCACGGAGAATGCGCAAAATATTATACTGTTGAGGCGATACCCCAAATGGTTTTAAACGCTGAGTGTTTTTTAGATTTAGCCAGCTAGCTGTATAAATAATATTTAAATATAGCTTCTGAAACTCATTCTGGAATTTACTTTGCTGTATCTCTTTTTCTAATTTCATCTGAATAATTCCTTTGTTCTTATTGTGTATACATGAAATATAGACACATAGTTTCTTCTGGCAATTCTGCTAGTCTAGGCAATAGGTAGTCCATTGGGAACCTGTCTTTCAGGTTGGAGCACAATAATTTCGCCATTATGGGAAATAACACCCAAAACTAAGCACTCTGAGAAAAAATTAGCTATTTGCTTGGGAGGAAAATTAGTTACTGCAATAATCTGTTTATTCAATAATTCCTCTTTCGTGTAGGCTTTAGTAAGTTGAGCACTGGATTTTTTTAATCCTAATTCTCCAAAATCTATGGTCAACTGATAGGCAGGCTTACGAGCCGCAGGAAAGTCAGCAACATGAATAACAGTTCCAACCCGGATTTCGATTTTAGAAAAATCATCCCAGGTTATATTTTTGGGAAAAGACATAAAAAAACTACAGAAGGAATTGCTGTAGAATATGAAAGTAAAATTAGATTAACTGACAATGTAAAGAGCACAAATCCCAATAAGGACTTATGCTCCTAACTGATGACGTTTGTTCTCGATAAGTCCATGGTAATACTCCAGGTCATCTTTCAGCTGGAACCTAACCATGTATTCTAACGAGGTTCTGCAAAGTAATTGATTTACCTCTTCTATCTTACTTTCCAGGTCCTGGATTTCTTGCATAAGGGTTATTCTGGCAGACTGCTCGGCAGTCGATTCAGTAGAAGTTGATGCTGTTACTTGCATATTTTTTTTTATGAAATCAACAGCCTCTCCAAATGGTAGCGCTCCTGATGTAGATTGTTCTGTGCTCCGTATCATAGTTAAACTAAGATGATTTTTACTACATACGTAACAAATATGATAAAAAGTTTCGATATTTGGAAGCTCTGTAAAAAATAAATATTTAGGTATTACGGAAGTGCAAGGTTTGGCTTTTAACCTGTTTTTGTTACTTTATGTTTGGCTTTTAATTGACTTTATTTAAAGATTATTTAGAAAATATGATTGTAGGCGAGAGAATGTGCGGCTAATAATATGACTTTGATTTTTTTGTACTTTTATAATGTATTATTTTAACATATCCTTACAATCTGCCTTATTGCAGAAAGATTAGGGACTTACTTTTTTGTATATGATTTTTTACCATAGGTACTATAGTTATATTGAATATGAGTATAGTACTATCGCCCTCAATAGCATATAGAACATATATTGTCTAATAGAGAAAAAAAAATAAAATTAAGTTGAAAACCAGCTAAAAAGGTACACAAAATTTTAACTGATTATTTCGATTTTACTTACCCCGCTTGATTGTTTGGTTACCTGAATTTGTGTAGTGATGCGTTCTTTTAACGTGTCAACATGTGAGATGATCCCAATCATTTTTCCAGTCGCCTGCAAGTTTTCTAGGGTTGTAATGGCTACATCCAGTGCTTGTGGATCCAGTGTTCCAAAGCCTTCATCAATAAATAGAGAATCTATCCGGGTTTTATTTCCGGCAAGGTCAGATAAACCCAGCGCCAGAGCTAAACTAACCAGAAAAGTTTCGCCTCCTGATAAGGTTTTCATGCTCCGGATATTGTCTGCCTGGTAGCGGTCTATTATTTCCAAATCCAGGTCGGTGTGGGGTTTACGACGGATATGGTAACGGGGATTCAATTTTTCAAGATACCGGTTGGCTAGAAACACAAGCCGGGCTAAGGTTAAGCCTTGAGCAAAAATATTAAACTCTGCTCCAGTAGCAGAACCAATCATATCGGAAAGTATTTTCCATCGGTTATACTCTCTTCTGAATTTGTCTATATCTTGTGCGATAGTTTGGTGTATAGCAATAAGTTGGTCATTTTCTTGCAAACTCTGCTCTGTACGGGCTGTAAGGGAAATTAAGTTTTCTTTTTCGTGTTGTAATGAGGCAAAAGTTTCTTTTAGTTCTTCTAACCCAGCCTCAGTTAGTTCTTTTGCGCCTTGCTCTTTCAGTTCCCGTTCAGTCTGAGAATAAGCCCCTTTTAAGCCATTCATACGCTCTTCTAATGCCTCTTTCTGGTTTTTGATCTCTAACTCAGTAGTCCGGTCAAGTATGCTGGAAGTAAAATGCAGGATATCGGTAAATCCGTACTGACGCAACTCTTCCTGAAATTTTGTTTGTTGTTGGACGAGTACAGTATGGTTTTGTTGAAGTGTCAATTCTTTATCTTGAAGTTGCTGTTTTTTTATAGATAATTGTTCGTTCTGATATGAAAGGGCTTGTTCATCCTCTTTCAATTGGGTTTCGTATTGTTTGATTAACGCTGATAACCGTTCTTTTTCTTGCTGTACCTGCTTATCGCCAAATAGCTGTCTTCTCGCTTCCCGTAATTTTTTTCCATGTGTTTCCAGAACTTCCAGGTCTATTTTTTGCTTAAATAATTCTTGTTCTGTTATTGTTATTAAGGTGTTCGACTTTTCCACTTCAAGCTTTACTTGATGTATTTTGTTAGTGATTTCCTTTTCTTCCTGTATCTGCTGACGATAGGCAACAGAACGATTTTTTAATGTAAGCAGCCAACTATCATATAATGCCTCCGACGGTATATCTGTATGATAGGCAGTGAGCATCTTAGTAAGTTTAGTTTGTTGAGCATAGCGGCTTTCATTGATTTTGGCAATAGCTTGCTGAGTCCTTTGCTCATTTTCCACTGCGTTAGTCAGATGTATTCCAAGTTCTTGTTGTTTCTTGTCAAGATGCTGAAGCGTTACTTGAAGTTGGTCGTACTGCTCCTTGAATTGAGTACGAATTTTTACTTTATCCTTATAGGAAGCCAAAATCTGTTGCAGCCTTTGTTGCTCTGATGTATTATCTACAAGCTTTTGCCCAAGCACCTGTATATTTTGTATCTGATTTTCTTCCTGCAATTGCTGATTAATAGCCTCATACAACTTTTCTAAGTTGGCTACTTCCAGGCTGATGTTTTTTAAATCCTTCTGATACGTTAGCTGATTTATTTCTGTAATATTCAATTCTCTAGATGCTTCTTCAATCTGTTTGCGGAGTTCTTCCAACAACGTTTTTTGTTTGTCCCGTTGCAATTGTGTCTGGCTTATTTCAATTGGGTGGGTGTTTGAAATAAATGGATGATCGAGTGATCCGCATAAAGGACAGGCTTCTCCTGGGCTTAATTGATTTCTGGCAGATTCATAATTTATGATCAGGCTCTCAGTCTCATACAACTTCTGCAGGGTTTCCAGGTGTGCTTGTGCCTGAGTTTCATTTTCTCTGAACAAACGGAGCCTAGCTACCTGATCTATGAAAAGCTTTTCATTTACAGGTATTTCCTGCTGTAGTAATAGCAACTTGTCATACTTTTGTACATACTCCTTCGCATACATCAGCTGGTTTTGCCGGTGAATGTATTCCCGAACCAGTTTTTGTAATTTCTTTTCTATCTCCTCAGGATCAGCTTTGTCCAGTAGCTGGATAATATCTTTATCTAGCTCTTTTAATTGCCCATCTTTCCACTTTACTGATTTAAGTAATTGGCTAATTTCTGTTTCAAGTTGTGCTAATTCTTCGGATAAGGTTTTTTGTTGCTGTTGAATGGTGGTTAGCTCTGCAGATTTTTCTTGTATTTCATTGCCAGATGTGTAAAGTGCCTGAATATTCTGCTCTAATAAGCCAAGTTCTTTCTCCAGACAGGCATCCTGAGCATGGTGTTGAATATACTCTTGAATCTGTTGTTGTTTAAGAGATAATTCTTCAAAAGTATGCTGATATCGAGATGAGTTCTCCCGTAACGTTTGTAAATCGTTACTACCCTGCAAATATTCATTCTTTTGTTTTTTAAACTGTTCCTGTAAACTCACTAATTCTTTATCCAGATCATTGGCTTGCTCAAGCAGTGGGAGTGTATTTTCCCATTCAATTTTAACCTTTGCTAATTGAAGCTGCGAGGTTTGCAATACCTTTTGTTTTTCTTCTTTCAGGCTAGCCTGATGGGGTAGCGACTTTGAGAGTTGTGTTACTTCTTCTTCCAGTTTCCTGGCATTGGATTGAAGTAACTCTACTTCCCTGAATAGAGGTTGCAAAGGCAAGGTTTGTAAATGAGTATGGTATCTTTCGAAATCGTAGGAATACGTACTCTTAAATTTTTGTGCTTGTTCCAGCTCTAGTTTTAAATGAACAGTTTTCTTCCGCAGCGTTTCCATCGTTTCTAGCCACTGCATTTGCAAAGTGAGCTTTTCCATCTCCTTATTTAGGAGTATAATTGCTTCTTTATTGGCTACGATTTGCTGTTGAAGTTGTTCTACTTGCTCCGGGGTTAAAAGTTTAGAAGTATCTAGTTGAGTCTCTAACTGCTCTAACCGTTGTTTTTTTTCTTTTTGTTTCTCAAATGCCTTTTTGGATAACTGCGTATAAATAGCTGTTCCAGTAATTTTTTCTAATAATTCGCCCCGTGTTTTTTCATCTGCTTTCAAAAAAGCAGCGAAGTCTCCTTGTGCGAGCATGGCCGAACGTAAGAAACGGAAATAATCCAAACCGGTAATTTCGGTTACTTTGTTTATAACATCCGTCTTTTTTGATTCCAGAATAACATCAGCCAGCACATCAATTAGTTCCATTTTAGGTTGCTGTATCTCCCCATCTATTTTACCCCGGCTCCGGTGCATAGACCATTTAGACCGGTATACTTTCTCCTTCACACTAAATTCTACTTCTGCCAAACAATCAGAAGTGTGGTAGCTCATAATCTCAACAGGACTATCGCGGTTAAAACGGGGTGCCCAGCCATATAAAGCCAGGGTAATTGCATCTAGTATCGAACTTTTTCCTGCACCAGTAGGCCCAGTAATCGCAAACAAACCAGAATCTGCAAATGGACTTTTATTGAATGCTATAAAATGCTCACCTTTTAAAGAATTAATATTTTTTAACCGGACACTTAGAATTTTCATTAAGCAAAAAACAGAGAATTACGAATAATCAGAATAATTAGGGATAAATCATATGCAAGCAATTGCACAGACCGAAGTACAAAATGACTGCGGGAAGTAATCAATAGCCAGTTTCAATGCACTAGTCATGGTTTTCTTCCATTTCAGAAAGCAACTCCTTAAAAGCTCCTAAAACATCGGGATATCCATCTATGTCGAACTTTTCGCTTTCACATTTTTTCCGGAATACTTCTTCGGGCTTCAGATCATTCAGTGCTTTGTCCTGACCCAGCTGCTCGTCCAGACTTACATGTTGATGAGTATATATTGCCTGTGTCTTTAGCACTGTTACTGGGCGGTTTTTAACCAGTTCATTAACCTTTTGAGTGATATAAGGTTCATACTGGTCTAATTCTACTTTTACTTCAGCCCATATTTTCATGCCATTTTTACCTTCGCCCAGTGATTGAATCTGATGAGCAATCTGAGTGAAGTTTCCTTTTAGGCGTACCAACTGGCGCCACGAAGGAACGGTAATCTCCTCAATTCCATGCATATGGTTGTTTTCAAATTCAAGAAGTAATACTACTTTTTTGTCGGAGAACTCACTAAAACTAAGGGGAATAGGTGAACCTGCGTAACGGATGTTATTTTGTGCATTGACCATCTGCGGACGGTGTAGATGCCCCAAAGCTATATAATCAAACTCAGTGGGAAATTCATCTGCCCGTATTTGGCCTAAGTTGCCAATATGTATATCCCGTTCACTTCTGTCAGTAGTATCTGAGAATGTGCCTCCGGCTGCATACAGATGACCGGTAGCCAGAATAGGGAATGGCTGGGCCCTGTATTGCATAATACAATCGGCAAGGCTCCGGTAACGTCTGATAATACCTTCTTTAATGCGTTGTTCAATATCTGCATAGCTTTCTCCAGATATAGCCTGCCGGATGTCGCGGTCGCGTAGGAAGGGCACGGCACACACAACGGTTTGGATGTTATCTTTGCGGTCTTTTATGACAATTACCTCATCCATGCAATTTTCATGGGCTTTGCCAACTATATGAATATTGAAATATTTGAGGATGTCTTTTGGCGCATTCAGCGTTCCGTAGGAATCATGGTTGCCTCCTATGATAATAATATCTCTGCAACAAGTTTTAATTAGTTGCCGGAGGAACTCATAATATTGGGTAAGCGCTAAATGAGTAGGGTTAGCTGTATCAAAAATATCTCCGGCCACAATCAACAAATCTACTTTCTGATTATCGATGGTCGTAAGCAACCAGTTTAAAAAAAGCTGATGTTCTTCGTAGCGTTCATTGTCGTGTAGCCGGTGTCCGATGTGCCAGTCAGAAGTATGTAAAATTCGCATATGAGTATCAGGGGTTAGCATCCGGCTTAAGATTGATCTGTAACTCTGTTGCTTCAACACATTTATACTTTACTCAAGTATGAAAACCGGACTAGGTACAAAGTAATAAGTTTTGTGCATAAAACGGGTAGAAAAAGAGATATTAATTTTCTTTAGAGGGAATGAAAAATAGGCCCTTTTTGTTATAAATACAGTGATTTTCAGTAGAAAAAAACAGTTTTAGACCAACACTTATCACATGAAAACATTATTGAACATTCGCCAGGAATACTCGAATATGTTACAGGAAATAGAGCAGAATGAAGGAGAACTGACACCGGAATTAGAAGACGCTTTAGCTATAAATGCACAGGAGCTGTCAGAGAAAAGTCTGGCGTATGTGGAGTTTATGGGTAATCTGAATGCACAGAATAACCGGATAGAGGAGGAGATTAAGCGGTTACAATCCTTAAAAAGAAAGAATACCCAAGTATTGGACTTCTTGCAAAAAGGACTTGTTCAAGCAGTTAATGAATTTGGTACTATCCGCACTGGGACCTATACCATTGGCGTGCGGCAAAGTGAAGAATGTGTGATTGAAGATTCTGATAAAGTACCAGAAAAGTTTAAAACCGTAAAGATGGAAGTACAGGTAGATAAATTAGCTGTGAAAAAAGCAATAAAATCCGGAGAGAATGTACCCGGAGCTCATATTCAAGGAAATCAGCATCCGATCATCCGGTAATTTTTAAAAGTTTATATCTTACAAAATGCCGCATATCTTCATCGAGGATTTGCGGCAGTTTACTTACTGAAGAAGTAACTTTTTGGTAATAACTTTTCCATCCGCCTTTATTTGTACCACATATTGCCCACGTGCATAGCCAGTTAAGTCTATTACAACGTGTGTGCCATGCATACTCTTGTGATAGATGCGCTGCCCTAATACATTTGTTAGTACTACTTCAGCAGGAGATCCGGTAAATGCCTCAGCTAACATTATTTTGATCTTACCGGAGGCAGGGTTGGGAAACAGGTTAGCTAACTTATTAATGTCTTCTTCCAAGCCAGTTGTCTGAATGACCATTATTTTTTGCGAATATGTACTTTGACAGCCATCATTGTTCTGGGAAACAAGTGTAATCGTATATTCTCCTGGCAAGGCATACATATGTGCAGGATTTTGTTCTATACTCGTTTCTCCATCTCCAAAGTTCCACAACCATTGTCTAGCACCAGTACTCTTATCGGTTAATTGCAGTTGTTGCACCAAACGCAGATCAAGTGTATCTATTGATGATTCGAATTGTGCTATGTGATTACTTACCCGCACTGATACTTTTATCGGGTCGCTCTCCAAAAGAAAATCGGTGCTGGTTACAAAGAAAACCGTATCCTTGCTAAAGCTTCCCAGATTAAAAGTAAATCCACTGGCAATAGGGATAGTTAGGGGTAAGCTGGCATATACATTAAAATTGGCTCCATTCGCAGGAGCAATAATTAATGCCTCTCCATTGCAGAGTAGTTTATCTGAAATGACTGGGGTCAAACTTTTTATTCCATTTACTACCAGCACTTCTTTGAATAAACTATCTCTACAGCCAATCTTATTTTCAGTTACAAGCTTTATGGTATATGTACCAGGCTGTGTGTATTGATGGGTAGGATTCTGTTCAGTACTGGTGCTATTATCGCCAAAATACCAATTCCATTTAGTGGCTTCTGTACTTTTATCACTTAGCTGTAATTTATCTCCTTCATAAAGCCCAAGCGTATCTTTTGCCATAGAGAAGGAGGTAGAATGACTACTAGTTTTGACCAAAACAGTAACAGGCTCACTTTCATATAGAGAGTCTATAGACGTGATATAATACGTACTATCGGTTGTAACTTTACCTAATGGAAAGAAAGTTCCAGTAGCTATTGGTTCTGCAAGTGGCAAAGAGTTATACAGGTTAAAGTTCTTGCCATTTTTTGGAGTAATAGATGCAGCATCATCTTTGCAAACGTCCACTTGCGTAATTACTGGTAATGGGCTGGTCTTTATCTGAGTAAACTTACTAGAGGCTGAAACGGCACTGGCTTGTAGGTCAGCCAGGTTGTCTCCTGCCAGAAAAGCAAAAGCTACAATTCTGGTTTCTCCGGGTTTTAGATTAGTTAGCTGGGCGGATATTGTTTGTTGTACGTCCTGGGCACCCTCTGTCGACTTATTCTGGAATACTCCACTGGAAAGGGAGGTATATTTTTTCTCTGAGGTAAACTGAAAATCATTTATCAGGTTAATACCTGTTTTGTGGTCTATTATATAACAATTGGCTGTTTGTCTGGTCAATAACTGTACACCTGCAAATACGTTTTGGGATTTCTGGTTATACATGTAACATAGGTTGTTTGCCGCATCCCACGAAGCTATATTGTTATCTGAGCCCTGTATATCAAAGTTTGCCGAAATGCCTGCGTACAAGCTGCTGATCTCAGTCTTGGTACTATTGGTGATCTGGTATTCTATGATAATGAATTTGTCATTTTGCCAGGTGTAACTCCGTTGAGCCACCGATACACCAGCCGGAATTGGATTTTTGGTTTTTAACGTATCTGTTAGTACATTTCTTATTTCTATATCTTTTGCCGCAGAGTAGAAAGAATTAAAATGTGTACTAGAGGTAAAGTGATTGTCTCTTCCGATTTCCCAATTTAGTCGCGAGTTGCCATAATAAAAATTCTGAAATGGTTTGCTCATAATACTATTGGACACTTGCGTTGGGCCGGTTCCTATTAGCAGACCTCCTTCAAATAGTAAATTGTTTCCCTTATAAACAAAACCAGACCCTTTTTGTGTCCAGCCTAGAAAATCGTCGTTAAAGCCGAATCTGCCAGTGCTGCCAATAGTTAATGCGACCTGGTTGTTCTGAATGGTTAGATAATCGGGATTAATTATTACTGTAAAATAGGTTGTATAGCTGAACGACCCATCTGTTAACTCAAGTTTAATAATAGCTTGTGTATTAGCTGCTAGATCTTTATCAGCTTTGACTTTAAAAGCATTAGTAAGGTTGTTTACCGATTTACCTTGTGTAAGGGGATTAAACGGAACTTCAGGCTTTGGTATGGTTACGCCTGTTGTTAAGCTACTTAACCGTACTTGCAAGTTGTTAAAATTGCCATATAAACTTTTCAGATATAGAACTATAGAGGCACTGTCGCCACCCAGCAGGAAGGGTTGACCTTGCTGATTGCTAATGATAAATTTCTCCAAGGCAATAGCCTGCAGACTTGCTTCATCAGTCAGGGCTTTATAGATATTCAGGCGGCCACGGCCTAACTTACCGATATAGTCCGGATTTGAGGCATCAATATTATCGGCTGTTGCAAGAAGCCTGTTTTTAACTTCAATGGCAGAAATACTTGGAAATTTTGACCGGACTAGTGCTGCAGCAGCCGATACTTGAGGTGCAGCCATAGATGTACCAGACCGGGCATCGTAGTAATACGTGTATGTAGAATTAGCATCGGCAGGATTATGGTAGGAGGAAGTTAGAATATATTCACTAGGTGCACAGATATCTACTTTATCATTAAAGTTGGAGCCAATCGCTGGGTCATAGCTCTGCCATCTCTGGTTCCGGTTTTCATAATCGGTACCAGCTACTGAAATCACTTTATCATACGAAGCAGGCCAGTACAGCACTTCATTGTTATCATTTCCGGCCGCAGCCACAATTACTACATCCAGATTATCTACCACATAATTTATTATCTCTTCTTCATATTGCGAGTATACTCCGGGTCTTCCCCACGATAAATTTATTACTTTGCTTCCATGTTCAGCCGCATACAGAAGACCGGCATAGCCATAAAAAACGCTAAAGTAATTTTCTCCATCTGTGCGAATGCCTTCTCCTTTAACTGGCAGAAATTTGCATTTTAACCCAGTACCAGCTATTCCTTTTCCATTATCAGCCACTGCCGCTGCAATGCCACCAGTCCAGGTGCCATGCACACCATTGCCTGTGGCCGGATACAAGTTATTATTATTGTCCCCTGCATTCCATCCAGCGTAATTATCAATATAGCCATCTTTATCATTATCAATTCCATCCACTGGATCAGCTAAGTTATATTGAATGTTGGCTGATAGGTCTTCATGAATCGGAATAAATCCATAATCTACCACACCAATAGTTACAGCAGGATTTCCTTTTTCTAGTGCCCAGGCTTCAAAAGCTTTGATTTCAGATAGGTAATATTGTCCGTTGGCATGTGCCTGAGGATCATTCGGCGCGTAAACCTCCAGTGGAAAGTGTTGATAAACTGGTTCTGCATAAACTACATCTGGCTGGCTTTTTAATAGTTCAATAGCTTTCATCAGATCAGCTTTTGTGTCCAGTTCAATCTGGTAGATTAAGGATAAACCTGCTTGCTTTTCTCCATTTAGCTGAGCTTTTGATTTATTGCTTTTAAAATTGACTGTATAGGTATCAGGATGTAGTTTGTGTGTTTTTCTTACACCTAGCTGTTTAAAAGCGGCATATTTCGAACGAAAAGATGCATCATCTGTGCGGTAACCTTTAGTAGTAACTGGTGATTTGAATTTGACAATGAGCTGATGCGGCAGGTATAAATTTTTAGAGGTAGGATCAAGTCCATTATTTTTAACCTGTGCCTGTAAAAAAATAGGCAATAGGCAGCAATAAAGGCAACTAATGATTCTGTGAAGTATAGATCTTTTCATACAAATCAAATATACCTGATGTATGATAGAATGAAAGTCTTAAGCTTTGAGAATGTAAGGCATGTAAGAGTTGGATGAAAATACTAATTTTATTTTCATGACTTCTAGTTTAAAATGTTTTATTTTTGAATTTCAAACTTCCAGATATGAATAATAATCAAGGACAGAGAGTTCATTTTATTGCTATTGGAGGCAGTGCCATGCATAACCTGGCTATTGCTCTTCACCAGAAAGGATTACTAATTACCGGGTCGGACGACGAGATCTATGAACCTTCTAAAACCCGCCTACAAAACTATGGACTGCTACCTGAACAGATGGGCTGGTATCCCGAAAAATTAACCACGGATCTGGATGCAATTATTTTGGGAATGCACGCCCGGGCAGATAATCCTGAGTTACAAAAAGCGAAAGAACTGGGTATACCTGTCTATTCCTATCCGGAGTATATTTATCAGCAAAGTATTGATAAACAACGTATTGTTATCGCCGGAAGTCATGGAAAAACCTCCATAACCTCTATGATATTGCACGTGTTGAAATATTATAACCGCAAATTCGATTATATGGTGGGTGCCCAGATTGAAGGGTTTGATACGATGGTTCAACTCTCTGAAGATGCCCCCATTATCGTTATTGAAGGAGATGAGTATTTATCATCGCCAATAGATAGAAGACCTAAATTCCTGCATTATAAACATCATATCGGACTAGTGAGTGGTATTGCCTGGGATCATATCAATGTGTATCCTACCTTCGAAGATTATGTCAAACAGTTCGATTTATTTGCCGATTCAACACCCAAAGGAGGAATACTGATTTTTGATGAAACGGATGATTTGGTAACGGTTATTTGCCGGAAAGAACGTGAGGATGTAATGAGTCAGGAGTATCAGGCACATAAACATAAAATTGAAAATGGACAGACATTTCTGGTAACAGAGTTTGGTGATATTCCGATTCAGGTATTTGGCGAACATAACATGCGTAATCTGAATGGTGCCAGAACGGTTTTATCTAAAATTGGTATTAGCGACAAACAATTTTATGAGGCTATTAAAAGTTTCCGGGGAGCAGCAAACCGACTGGAAGTTGTTGGAAAAAACAAGCAAACAGTTGTTTTCAAAGACTTTGCACATGCTCCTTCCAAACTTGAGGCTACTACTAAAGCTGTGAAAGACCAGTTTCCTGACCGGCAATTAGTAGCTTGTATGGAACTGCATACATTCAGTAGTTTAAATAAAGAATTTTTAAAGCAATACAAAGATACCTTTAATACGGCTGACCAGTCTGTGGTGTATTATAGCCCCAAAACTCTTGCCCATAAAAAAATGCCCGAGTTATCTGAGGAGGACGTAAAAAAAGCTTTCAACAATAAAAACTTATTAGTATTTACCGACAATCAGGCATTACAGGAGTTTTTATACACCCAAGAATGGGCAAATAAAAACCTGTTGCTGATGAGTTCTGGTAATTATAATGGCCTGGATTTAAAACAATTAAGTAGTAATCTATTAAATAAATAGTATATAGTTCATAAGTAGATATCAGTTGATAGAGATTAATAGCGTGTTGTGTAGAATCTCTATTGCTCTATATGAACTTAACCACCACTCATGCATCCGTTAAAACTAAAAAAACCGCTTGCTTTTTTTGATTTGGAAACTACCGGTACCAATGTTGTGACTGACCGTATTGTAGAGATATGTATTGCCAAGGCAATGCCTAATGGACAGTTGAACACGAAAACCTGGCGAATTAATCCTACTGTTCCTATCCCCTTAGAAACCAGTTTAATTCACGGTATATACGACGATGATATTAAGGATGCACCAACTTTTAAAGAGGTAGCCAGGCCTATTCATCAGTTTTTGGAAGGTGCTGACCTAGCCGGATTTAATATTATCCGCTTTGATGTTCCCATGATTGTGGAAGAATTTCTACGAGTCAATATAGAGTTTAATTTACAAAACCGCAAAATGGTAGATGCTCAGAAAATTTTTCATTTGATGGAGCCGCGTACCTTGTCGGCTGCTTACCGGTTTTATTGTGGAAAAGAATTGATTGGTGCCCATAGTGCGGAAGTAGACACGCTGGCAACGTTTGAAGTATTATGTGCACAAATTGCCCGATATGAAGGAGTCTTGTTGAAAGATGACAAAGGGAAAGATTTTCAGCCAGTTAAAAATGATGTACAAGCCCTGCATGATCTGACAGCTACCAAAATGGTGGACCTAGCCGGAAGGATGGTTTTTAACGAAAAAGGAGAGGAGATATTTAACTTTGGCAAACACAAAGACAGGTTAGTAACAGAAGTCCTGGAAAAAGAGCCTGCTTTTTACGACTGGATAATGAAAGGCGATTTTCCACTGGATACCAAACGCAAATTGACAGAAATAAAATTACGGAGTTTTAACTTGAAAAGATAGAGTAATATTAACCGTAAATTGTTTTACTGAAAGTTTTAAAATACATTATTAATCCATATTTTTGCCACCGCATTGGCTCCATAGTTCAATGGATAGAATGTCAGATTCCGGTTCTGATGATCGGGGTTCGAATCCCTGTGGGGCCACAACTTTACTAATAAATCCCTTGTATACGCTTAGGATACAAGGGATTTATTATTCGAATTTAATACTAATAACGATTCTGTAAGTTGTATTCCCAGCTCTCCATTTTGGAAAATGGGAGTTAAAGCGTCTGTTAACAAAAACTAAGTTTACAATAAAGCCTTCCAATCTGGAAGGCTTTTACTTTTAGTAAAATGCCATAGTCGTTACTTAGAACACTCGTACTCATAAATAATCTTGCTATCTAATCCATTATTTAGCGGATATCCTTTCTCATTAAGAATCCAGGTATAATTTCTATCGGTTTGATTATTGGGATCTTCCATGAGTAGATTCTTTCTAATTTGAGGTAGATTTTTGCTTATTAAGGGATCAATAAAAGCTTCTTGAGTAAAGGCAAATAGAAGAAAAGCAAACTTTTTCTTGATATCCATAATCCGGTTAGGAGTATTTGTATAGGTATAGCCATAATCAAAGGCAAAGCTGCTGGAATTGTCCAGTTGTTTATAAGCTCTTACAAGATTTCCGTTCTTAAAACATAGTGTGATTTTAGAGGTAGAAAGTAATTCTGCATCCTCTGCATCTGATGTTTTAACTGTTTCATCTATTACAATTGTATCTACCCTATGGGTAAAGTCATACGTATGATAAAAACCTTCGCTGAGAATAGTTATCAGCTTCAATCTGCCAATCGAATCATATGCATAGTTTCGAGGAGGTATGTCAGCGCCATTTGTATACCAACGAATGATCTGATCTTTATCATTGTAAACAAAAAACTGAGATAATGTGTCAATGCTATAGGCAGGACCATAAATACGCGTAAGCTTCCCTTCTTGATCGTATGTAAACTCTCTTTCTTCTTCCATTTTTATTCTACAAGAAGGAACAGGTTTAGTTGGATCTGTAGGTTTGATTAGTTCCAGGATTTGTTCGCAGCTAAAAAATGAGGAGCTGACTAGTACGAAAAGCAAATAGCTTTTCTTGAGCAAAAGCTTGTACATAATTAATCGTGTTTTAGGTTGGATAAACAATATAAGTAAAATTTGTAGCTAATTGCCTGTATATTTTGTCATTATAAAAAAATATTGTACAGTATTCAGTCTTATGCAGTATATACTCTTTTCCTCACCCAACGATACAATAGATTATGTAATGAATAAATTTTTGTTAATAAACTGATTAAAGTATTAAGCTTAATCTGTATATAACTGTTGAAAATTTATCTCTTTAATGTAGTTAGTTTATTCTATGGGTAGTAACTCATTACTGGGGATTAGCAGAAGTAGGTCAAATGATTAACAGTATTTTACTGTTAACCTAGGGCATCTTCTCACAGCTGATCTTTAATGTTATAAAAGGGTAGAAGATGATTGCATAATTAGTAAAACAATTGGCCATAGTACTTTTTAAAGAAAATTACCCATAATTAGGTATTGCATAAAGGCCCGCTTATTCTTATCTTAAGCCAGACAAATGCCATTTATGTATGGGTTGAATAATAGAATTTACGCCATTGTACTAGATCAGCAACTGCTATGTTCACTTTTTCTGGTATGCAGTGTTTTTTTACAGCAACAAATATTAAACTAGTAAACTTAAAACTTTCCAATAAAACTTATGGCCACCACAACCAAAAATGAAAGTTATAAAAGAATCAGTACGTATGCTCAAAGCCACTTATCAAATCGCATACGAATAGGACATGGTTCTGATAAAAAAAATCGTCCAAACTTGCTGATGTTCATTCTACATGTGATCATACAACTTTTGACAAGTTTACTCACCCTACTTACTAAAAGAAAAAACAGACTAAATCCATAGACCTCCCACAACCAAACGTACCTATTCATAATTCGTAGCAATAGGGTTGAGGTTATCTGTCAGCTGCATTTTGTAGCTTATGGATCTATTTTGTTTGTTACACAGTTACTATTACACGGCCCCTAACATACATGAGAACCCATTTAAGAAGGAGAAGAAAAAAAAGAAAAATTGTCTGGAAAATTTTAGTAGTCCTGCTCTTTATTTCAGCAGCTAGTTATGCGATAATAGCCACCGGAATAATTGACTTGCAGATGATAGGAATAAAAACTGAGAATAAAAAAGAAATACGTATAGCACAAGCAGATGCCGATGTAGCTGACGTTCCAGAGGTAGATAGTGCGCTTCTTAAAATGCGTGTGGAAGATGCCAAAATCGCATATAGTAAGATAAAGTTTGGTATGACAAAACGTGAAGTTGAACGAATAAATGGTAATACCACTCAACAAATAGGTGAGTTTGAATATATACTGACACCTCAATATACGAAAGAAGGCAAGCTTTATTCTTTACACATTAATAGCCAATCTGAAAATGTTACTTTGTTTGATACAACAGTAAAAAAGGCCTGGAAAAATTTAAAAGAAATTTTGGAAGCTAAATATGGTCCAAGTGAAAAGAGCACCCGGTATCCGCTCTTTATTGAATTAAAAAACGATCAGTATCAGTTTACAGATACCTGGAATATTGAAAGCAAAAAAATTTCCTTGGGCATTCAAGCTGAGAAGTCCAGATATAGTGCGGCAGTAGTAATCACTGATTTGGTGATGCAGGCAAAAGTAAACGAAGAGGAGAGCAAAAAAATGATGGAAGCAAAAGTACGTGCTGCTCAGGATTTTTAGCTGATAACTAGCTTGAAAGTTAGTTATCAGCTAAAAATCAACGTAAGCCAGTTAACAACTGGCTTACGTTACACAGCATTACTTAAGTAAGGATTATTTCTGTATATTTTTACTGGGAATATTCGGAAATCGTGCATAGTAAGGGCATACAAATAATTGCGGAGATAAAATATTGGTACTGTTTCTTCCAACGCAGACGACCGGCTATCAGGCTGTTTTATAATGGCATTCCCCACATAATATATATCTTTCATGCCAATACGTTCGGCTATGTATGATTGAAAAGCATCTTTTTCCTGCTGAGTAGAAACAAAACTAATTTCGTGCGCAACTTGCTTACCAGGCAAGTTTTCCTTCTGGTAAAATACCTTGGCTACTGTATTAATAAATACTTCCGGAATGGCTAATCTTGGGATTTCAGTACCGACCGCTAGCGCATGTACAGAAGATGTTTGCTTATTCCGCTGCTTTACTTTTTCAGCTATCTCAAAAAGTTCACCTCTGTTTCCATTGGTTGCTTGTTCAACCGGAGGAAGAGGCGCTTGAACCACTGGCTTTTGAACTTCAACAGGCTTAGCTTCTACTTCTAAGGCATGAAAGGCGTTTTCCTTATGCCGCTGATGTACATCAATAATTAAAGCATATGTACTGATAAAATTATCGGTATTGCGGATATGAAACAATTCCAATTCATTTACTCTTTTTTTGGAAACCAGAAACCAGTGAATCTTTTTTGTTTTTTCGAGTACCAGTTTCAACTTAGCTTCATGAGGCGTTCCTTTGTATTTCTTTTGAAGATCCAGAAGAAGATTCAGCCGCTTATTAGAATCTTTAATATAATTGACCTCCTGCGGATCGAAACCAGTGGTCGATCCGATCGCTTTTCTGTTTGAGCTTGATCCGTTTAGGCCAAATAAAGAACGAACGAACTGTATCATTTAGAAAGTAAGCGTTTCAGGTGCATAGTTTCTATCTCAACCTGCGTTTTTTCCGCATGTTTTACTTCTTCAAAAAAACTATCCAAATTTTCGATATAAAGGTCTAGAATTTCCTCCTGTTCAGCCGTTAGAACAGTTTCCTGAGGTGTGTTTTTTTTACTATCTGCATCCATTATTCATTCTCAATTTTTTTAGATTTGCCTAAGGTACCTAAAATCTTGCTATTTAGTTCTTCTTGAATAATAGCTAGTTCTTTTACGGCTTCGGCTCTTTTACGGCTGCCTTCCTCAGAGATTTTAATAACGGCATCCAGTGTTTCAACCATGTCTTTGTTTACCTTTTTCAGGGTTTCCATGTCCACAATACCCCGTTCATTTTCCTGGGCAGCGGCAACTACATTTGTCTTAAGCAATTGAGAATTCTTCAAAAGCATTTCATTTGTAGTATCAGTCACCTTTTTCTGAATTTCTAAGGCTTTCCGTTGTTTTTCCAGCCCCAAGGCGATGGCTACTTGCTGACGCCATACAGGTATTACGGTAGCAATGGAGTTCTGAATTTTCTGAGCCAGCACATCATTCGTTGTCTGAATCATGCGGATTTGTGGCATGGACTGGGTGGCAATAGTATGCGAAAGGGTAAAATCATGTACCTTTTTCTCCAGCCGTTCTTTAAATGAAACCATGTCGCTTAAGCGTTGTACAGCCAGCTCATCATTATTGCTGGTTTCTACTTCCGCTTGCAATTGAGGAATAGTTACATTTTCGAGTTCTGCTATTTTTAGCTTACCGGCGGCAATGATAGCTCTGATTTCGTAAATGTACTCTACTGCTTGCTTGAACATTACCTCCAGACTGGTTGAATCTTTTAAAACGCTTTGCCTGGTCCTTTCAAGTTTTACTACTACATCGTCAACATTTTCAGAGATCGAGTTATATTGGCTAGCTATTCTTTTAGACTTATCTACCACTTTATTGAGGAACGGAATACTACTCACCATTCGGGAAAATCCTTTCGGTTTGTCTTCTTCATCTATCTTGATCATGTTGATCTGAGTGAGTAATTCATTAATTGCCTCACCAGCATCTCCTGAATCTTTTACTTTAACTTTGGTTAGCAATTCATTTGAGTAATAACCAAGCTTGCGCTGGGTTTCCACACCAAAATTGCTTAATGTTTCAGGTTTAGCCGGATCAATCATTTTTGAAAGCTCCTGCGCTTTTTTCTGTACCATTTCCTGGTTTTCAGCTATCGTCACTTCTTTATTTTCCATGATGTTTATGCGCCTATTTGTTTGTTAGAATTACTGTTAAGAGAATTTAAATAGTTTCTGATAGAGTTATGCCGCTCGGTGTTATCATACCACTCAATTTCTTCAAAGGGAAGATATTCTCCGAGTAAACCATGAACTTCTGTCAGTAGGGCTTCTCCCTTCTTAGTCCGGAATTCCGGATTCTTATAAAATGCACTTAGGTATTGAACTTTTACATGTCCATTTTTAGTAATAGCTAATTCTTTTACTTCCACCGTTAATTCTGAAGACTGGTTGTTATCGGTAACAATAGTCCGGTATATGCCTTTGTTGCCTTCTTCCAGAACGGCTTTACATTTTTCCTGTACTTCATTCAGTGCTTTCCGCATCTGTTTGTTTGGCTTAATTTTGTTTCCATAGAGATATCCTAAAAAGAAAGCCGATAATGCTGTTAGTATAAAAATAAACATTGATGTAACCTTAATAATTATATAACCTAATATACGAGAGAATAGATCTAATATACGAGGAAATTATGACAGGTGGTAGAACATGCCCTATTTGGCATAGAATGAACTTGAATACTGGTATGCCTCCCCCAGTTTGGGGTATAATGCACTAATTAAAAAGAGCAAGTTTTTTCAAATCCAGTTTATGTCATTAACGTGCAGGTTGCCTATCATTCATTTGGTGAGTGCTATTTACAGAGCAAATGCTATATATTTATCACCAGATTTCGTAGCAAGCTTGCCCCCTCCGCAGGCTATCACAATGTATTGTTTGCCATTTACCGAATACGTGCTTGGTGTAGCATAACCTGCAGCAGGTAATAAATGCTGCCAGAGAATTTTACCAGTTTTTTTGTCGAAACATCGTAGTTGTTCATCCCGGCTGGCGGCAATAAAAAGCAGTCCGCTGCCTGTAACAAGTGGCCCGCCATAATTATCGGTACCGGTTGGGGGTATACCTTTTGTTACTAATTCTTTGTATTCGCCCAGTGGTACTTGCCAAAGATGCTCGCCAGAATTTAAGTCAATAGCGGTGAGCGTGCCCCAGGGTGGTGTACTTACCGGATAGCCCACCCGGTCATACCAGCGATTATAGCCCATATGCTGAAAAAAAGTAACTGTTTTCCCATGGCTGACTGTATCTGCAGCTGGAATTTTATTCAGAAGATAATTTGTAATTGATTTTCGTTGTACTTCAGGTAAATGAGAGAAAGAAGGCATCATGCCTCTACCTTTTAATAACACTTCTTGAATAGCCTCGCTTGAAAGTCTTTTTTCAATATTTACTAACGAAGGGTAGGAGCCATCATGGCTACCTTGCCTGTCAGTTCCATGGCAGGAACTGCATTGCTGTTCGTATAATAATTTGGCTGTTAAAGAAATATTTTCCGGGGATTTTACACGTTTTGTTAAGGAGGAATAGCTGGGTAATTGCTTTGCTGGTATGTATATAATTCCTTCCAGGTCTGTGGCCGCGCCACCCCATTGCGCTCCGCCATCTGTTCCTGGAAATATAATAGTCATTTCTTCAGTTAAAGGAATAAAAGGACTTCCAGTGCGAGCCTTCCGGAGCCGGGCTAGTATAGAATCTTTGTCTGTAACAAATGGATTAATGTCTTGTTCGGTAAAAGTTTGTTTGGTGAAAGGGGCGGGTTTCAGTGGAACAGGCTGAGTTGGGCTCGTAAATTCGCCTTCCACACCATCCTGGCTAAAAGGTTGTTCTTCAATGGGGAACAGCGGTTTACCTGTTACTCGGTCAAATACAAATACTTGTCCTTGTTTGGTTATTTGTGCTACAGCATCTATTTTCTTTCCCTGATGTATAACAGTCAGCAAATTAGGAGGCGCAGGCAAATCCCGGTCCCAGATATCATGATGGACAAATTGAAAATGCCATAGTTTCTTTCCTGTTGCTGCATCTAGAGCAAGCAAACAATTTGCATATAAGTTATCTCCTTTACGGTTTCCTCCATGAAAATCATACGCTGCTGAACCTGTAGGTGCAAATACAATACCCCGCTTACGGTCTATGGCCATACCTGCCCAAGCATTGGCACCCCCTAATTTCTGCCGCGGTTCGGCTGGAAACCAGGTATCATATCCGGGTTCCCCAGGCATTGGTATGGTGTGAAAAGCCCATACCTTTTTTCCTGTACGAATATCATAGGCACGAATATCACCTAAGAGGGCCGTTTCTCCTTCAGACAGCCTAACACCCACAATTACCAAATTTTTGTATATAGTTGCTGGCGTGTTTAATCGTACATAGTCATCTGCTCCAGGGCGTTCTAACCCTTCTTTTAAGTCAATGCGTCCGTGTTGGCCAAAACTATCTATTAATTGTCCATTGGTAGCATTTAAGGCGTAAAGCCATTTTCCTGCGCCAAACAGTATGCGTTTATCTTTACCATTTGCCCAATACGTAACTCCCCGGCTGGTTGTACCCCCATTATCTGTTACATTTGTTTTCCATTTTTCCTTGCCTGTAGCTGCATCCAAACCAAAAGCTTGTGTATTGGCAGAAACGCCATACAAGGTTCCATCTATGATAATTGGATTACACTGCATTTGGCTACGGTTTCCGGTGGTGTCCGCTCCCCCGGAAGCATATTCCCATGCTACTTTCAACTTGCCCACGTTTTCTTTTGTAATTTGCTTTACTGAAGAAAAGTGACTTTGTTCTCCATTGCCATTATATTCTGGCCAATTGAAATCAGACTTCTCTTGATGCCGGGTTGAACTACCCAAAAAAAGAAGCATGAAAAATGCACTGAAGAGATATTTCATACAGATTTTACAGGAGCTATTATTCTTAAATAACTCATTTTTTTGCGGATAATCAAACTTGCTTTTGCGTGCTTTAGTATTTTTTATAGACATAGTTTAATTAATTACAAAATTTATGAGCCAACCAACTAAGAAACATATCGCGGTGCGGATCTATGGAAAAGTGCAAGGGGTATTTTTCAGAGCCAGCACTCAGCAACAGGCAAAGTCTATGGGCTTGACTGGTTTTGTGCGAAATGAAAAAGACGGTAGTGTTTATCTGGAAGCAGAAGGGAATGAAGTTGCCCTGCAACAATTAATTGCATGGGTACATCTGGGGCCTGATCGGGCAAGCGTAACAAAAGTAGAGGTAAAAGAAATAGATGAGCTTAAGGAATTTACTACTTTTGAGCAGATAAGATAAGGCAGTAGTCAGGTAATTTATTGTGTAATCTCACCTGACTACCCACTTGTTATGTGTTTATTTTTAATTGTTGCGCTTGTTTTTGAGCTTTCAATGCTATTTCTGTGGCAAGAAAACAATGTTCTTGAGACATGGCTGTCTGTGTTCTGTTCAATACATCATCTACTAATTGTTTGCCATAAGGAAGTTCTTCTTGGCTGCAATCTATATATTGCGTGTTTTTCTGATCTACCAGAAATAAATGATTGCCTCCAGTACGTCCGGCGATATCGATATTTTTCCTCAGTTCGATATATCCCTCTGTTCCCAGGATAGTTAGCCTGCCATCTCCCCAGGTGTTGAGGCCATCTGGCGTAAACCAGTCTACCCGGATATAGCCTGTGCCTTTATCGCCACGAATAACAACATCACCAAAATCTTCAAAAAGCGGATATTGTGGATAATGTACATTTCCTACCTGAGAAGATACTATTTCCGCTTTAGTAGAACCTGTGAAAAATAAAAATTGATCGCACTGATGTGAGCCAATATCACAGATAATGCCGCCAAACCGTTTGCGGTCGAAAAACCATTCCGGCCGGCTCTTGAGATTTATGCGGTGTGGTCCCAATCCAATGGTTTGTATTACTTTACCAATGGCCCCTGCTTTTACTAATTCTCCTGCTTTAACGGTAGCCCGGTTCTCCAGGCGTTCGCTATACATAATGGAGTAAATTCGGCCGGTTTGTTTCTGCACTTTCCGTACTTGTTCCAGCTGCTCCAGACTCGTAATTCCTGGCTTGTCCACCATAAAATCTTTCCCATTCTTCATTACTTCTATGCCTAAAGGAGCGCGTTCATCAGGAATAGAAGCGCTTACTACCAGTTGAATGGATTTATCTTCCAGAATTTCTTTTTCTGAACGGGCTACTTTCGCATCAGGGTACCGTTTGCTAAAAGCGGCCACCAAATCAGGTTCTTTTGCATAAAAAGAAACCAGCTGGCCACCTCCTCTAATGACTGCCTCTACCTGTCCATAAATATGCCCATGGTTTAGTCCGATGGCTGAAAATTTAATGCGGGAAGTATCGGTTGATTTGCGCTGGATATGAGGTGCTGGCAGTTGTGTTAAACTTATATTTGCAGAAGCTTGCATAGCTTCTGTTGGAATAGCAGACGTTATAATCATTCCTGCGGCTGTAGCTACGGATTCTTTGAGGAATTTCCGGCGATTGGTTTGTTTTTCGTTCATAGGTGTTAATGGCCTGTAGGATAAATTATATTAGGTATCTTATTTAAGATGCAGTTTTGGCTTTTATGCACTACTGGTCTATATTTTTACAGACTTTCCGCTTGCAGCCGATTTATAAATGGCTTCCACAATCCGTATATCTCTCAACCCTTCTTCACCGGGTACTAGCATAGGTTTGCCTTGCATAATAGCTAATGCATCATCATCCATCTGGTTGGCTTGCTGCCAGGGAACCTGGTAACTATGATTAATCTCGCCAAGCGGACTAGTCCCTTTTACTCCTGCATAACTTTGGTAAGGCGACATTTTAATATCTCCTTTTTCACACATAATATTCAAATAATTGATGTTTTCGGCAAAACTGGTTTTAATATCAGCCGTTACACCGCCAGGAAATTCTAGCTTGGCTTCAGTTGTTTCGTCTAAACCATTTTTATAGATATGTGGCCTTGAGGTAGAAGTTTTGGCAGAGATAATGGAAATAGGTTCCATCCCTGCTCCTAAACGGGCACCCTGGATGGAATATACGCCCATATCATACAATACACCACCGCCCATTTCTTTTTTTTGTTTCCAATGATCGGTACGGCTTTCCGAGTACCCGGCTCCACAAGTTAAGCTTTTTACGTTGCCTAGTAATTTCTGCTTCACTATCCGGCGGTACTCTTGAGTATTCGGTTCGTGTTGTAGCCGATAGCCAATTGCCAAAGACTTTTTGTTCTTTTTACAAGCATCTATCATTTCCTGGCACTCCTGTACACTAACGGCCATGGGCTTTTCACACCAAACATGTTTGCCTGCATTGGCAGCTTTTACCACATATTCTTTATGCATAGAGGGCGGAAGTACCACATAAATAACATCAATATCAGGATTGTTTGCTATCTGGCTAAAGTTTTGGTAAGTATAAATGTTTTTGTCAGGGATGTTGTATTTTTTCTTCCATTCTTCCGCTTTTAAGGGAGTACCTGTTACAATACCTGCCAGGTAGCAATGTTTTGTTTGTTGTAGGGCAGGTGCCAGTAAATCTGTACTATAATAACCAAGTCCTACCAGAGCTACACCTAATCGGTTTTTTTGTTGTAGAGTAGCAGCTAGTAAACTATGAGGAGAAAATAAGGTAGCTGCGCTACCTAAAGCTAAGCTTTTTAAAATGTTTCTGCGGTTTGTATAGGTCATATTGGTCAGAGTTAATGATAGCTAGATGCCGGATTAATCGAAATTCAGCAATCTGTCAGTAATCAAGCATGTGAATATAAAGCTTTCAGCTACTTAGTCAAATATTTTTACAACTATTTGCACTCAGATGCAAGGTAAGCATTTGAACAAAAAAATACCTAGCTATACACACGGGTATAGCTAGGTATAAATTGATTCCTAACGGATTTATTCTTTGATTAATTTTTTTACTATCTCCTGTGTATTGGTACATACTTTCACTAAATACATGCCTTCCGGGATTGCAGACAAGTCTACATTTTTCTGAAGAATACTTTCAGTAGAAGTCAGCATTTCTTCATAATAAAGTTTTCCTATAACATCGTACACAGCAATATATACTACCTCATCTGCCAGATCATTCTTGGTCAATTGTAGCATAAATTTGCCTTTGGTTGGATTGGGGGATAAGTGCAACCCTGTAATAATTTCTTCTGTATTCTCTTCGCTGAAATCTTCTCTAGCATTTGCACCATTGATGTTGAATACTAGCCCTGCATCCCATGGAATTAATTCACGGCCAGACCGGATGTCTTTCCCATCCAATTCACCTTTGTCTAGAAATACGTTGCTTCCTGTTGGCTTGTAGGTAGTATTATTGACTGCCAAATATTTTACAATCAAATTTCTATCTTCATTTTTAATGTTAGCATCATTATTAAAGTGAATAGTAACCGTCCTGATGCTGCTAGATGCTATATTGGCTGTAAAATTATATACTTTCTTAGAACCAGTAGTAGTGGCTTCACCAACTTTTGATCCATTCACCAGCAGATTGAAATGTGCATACTGGCCACCTGCTTTCGATCCATAGGCTGTAACTGCAATCTTACTGCTGCCTGAAGGTGATGGAGTAGGAGGGGGATTGGTTACCACAGGACCATTATTGGGAACCTTTCCGGAAAGTTTAAATATCAGTCCACCATTCCAAGGCATAACCATGTTTCCTTTTACTACATCTTTCCCATCCAGTGCACCTTTGTCATACGTAACATTGCTACCAGTAGAAGGAAAGGTTGCACCTCCAACTCCAATAGATTTAACATACAAATCTCTGTCTTCCCGGCCATGTACACCATTGTTATCAAAATGAACAATTATTGAGTTAATTTCACTGCCTTTGAGATTGGTATTAAACTTAAACTGCTTCTCTGACCGGCTATTGGCAAAAGCTTCTCCAATTTTTGTTCCATTCACTAATACATTAAAATGTGCATATATACCTCCTGCCGGATTACTCCTGGCATTCACGGTAATAGCATTCGAGCCTGTGCCAGGAGTTGGGTTGTTGACTACCGGCGGTTCTTCTACCGGTGGTTCATTAACAGGCGGTTTATCCTGTGAAGGAGCTTTGCCAGAGAGCTTAAATATCAGTCCGCCATTCCAGGCAACTGTTTGACTACCTCTTTCTACATCTTTCCCATCCAGTGCACCTTTGTCATACGTAACATTGTTACCAGTGGAGGGATACGTAGTTTTTCCAACTGCAATTGACTTTACATACAAATTTCTGTCTTCCCGGCCATGTACGCCATTGTTATCGAAATGGATAATTATTGAGTTAATTTCACTTAGTTTTAACTTAGTACTGAAACGAAATTGCTTTTCTGACCGGCTATTGGCAAAAGCGTTATCCAGTTTAATTCCATTTATTAATACATTAAAATGAGCATATATCCCGGCAGCAGGTGTGCTCCAAGCATTCACCGTAATGGTTGTATTTTCACCTCCGTGATTGGTGGGGTTGGAAGCAGGAGTAGGTGCATAGGTAGGAGGGGTGCCCGAACCTGTATAATATGGCCATACTTTACCTTCCATTTGGCCAAACATAAAGAGTTTACCAGGATAAATGCCTCCTGCTCCAGACCAAGCGCTTGTTGGTCCGGCACTAGCCTGTTGGTAAGGATACTGACGAGTACCAGCATTTTTACGTAAGTAGGTGTTTTTTATATAATTGTCTTTGTAATATATATTTCCTTGTGCAAACCATATATCGCTTACTACTTCCCATCCAGGCATTATGCCATCAATTAGCTTGTGTTGTTTGCCTACATCCGAAGCAGAAGTCGTGGCATATCGTTTCACTGATCCGTCCAGGTACTGCAGCAAATTTCTGATAGTTAGTTGAATATTTTTGTTGCCACCTTCCGTACCAACTAAGCCTTGAGAAGTAGAATAGCGGTACAACTCCATATCTCCGGCTCTGGCAAAGTGATCTGCCACATCCAGTGCCTGAGCAACACAGTAAGTAGCATATGACCAGCCCATATCTGGTTGGCTGGAAGTCCAGCGATAAAACTCACTGATAATTCCGTCAGGAAAGGTGCTAAAACGCAGCCACTCTTTTACATAGAGTTTGGCACTATTTTTTAATGGATCAATGTTTTGCTGTATTCCTACTAAAGCATAGAACCGGACCATGGAACCTCTCCGGTTGTTATAGACTTTAGCCAGGTTTGAAATTTGCCTTCCTCCATAATGGCTGATTGCGCTATATCTTTTGGCACCACTGTTATTTCCATACAGTGTTAAAGTATAATTTCCACTATTCCGGTTTACAAAGAATTGGTTAATATGTTGGTCTACTTCCCGTTGGAAATAAAAAGCAGCATTAGCAAACCACTTATCTAATTTAGCTCTCTCGTCTTGCGGTACTGTAGTGCGGATGTAATCATATCCAACCAATAGTCTGGACATCCATTCAGCAATAAAAAAGCCAGGATTAATATCGTCTAACACACCTTCGCACCAACGACTTTTTTTGGAAAAATCAAGCAATGAATTGTTGGCATGTGCCAGCAATTCTTTACGTACAGCTTCACTGTAGCGCTTATCACTTGTGATCAGATACGCAAATCCGGCATCTCTCATTTTTTCGCCACGAGTACCAGGTTCGGATGACCACCTGGGTACACAGCCACCACCAGTATAGGCACTCCAGCGTTCTGCAGAAGGATTAGATACGAAAGCATTTGCATTTTTTAAAATTCTGTCCCAGTCGCCGGGAGAATTTGCAGAAACATCATTCGCTTTTTGGTATGGACCTGTTTTTTCCATATATGCAGCAGTGCGGGCCCTACTCCTCCAGATGTCTAACTCTTCCTGCGTTACATGAAGGCCAATTCGTTTTTGGGCATATCCGGGAAAAATTGAAAAAAATACGGTGATAAGGGCTATTCCAGAAATAATGGTGAAATGGGTATTCTGGTAATTTTTTTGGTATAGCCACAAAAGACTACGTGCACCTCTGTGCAGAAGGGTAATAGGTTGATTCATAATGCAAAAGTTTAAAGTGTATATTCTTAGGTTTACTTGAGAATAAACCCATATAAGTCTATTTTTAATTAGGTTGTTTAAAATTTACACTGATTTTACTTAATCAGTAGTACTCACCTGTATTAAACAGAAATGAGTAATCCATTTTATTTTAAACAATTTTAACTTGTGATATCGGTATTGTTGACCGATTGTCTTATTCAGGGCTAGAAAGCCTAATCTATTGCTGGTTGATGACTTGCAAACTTGTGAAATAGTATTCAATAAAGTGATAAAGAATTTTAATCACAAAACTTACTCACTAAATAATGTACTTTCCTGTAACTCAAAAATAAAGAATCTATTGTATAAGATTTCAAACAATTTCAAAAATTGTTTATTAATTACTATTTTTTCTTATAAATTTTATATTTTTTGCTCTCTTGTAAAATTTTGTAAAGAAAATAAACTGATTAAAATATAGATACACGAAAAATATTACGAAAAAGGCCTCAATACTACTTGAGGCCTTTTTCGTAAGGAATATAATTTTAAGACTCTATTGTACTTATTCAACTGTTAGTACCCAAGTGTTGCCAAATCCTTTTAATTTTCTAAGCTTGTCTCTTTCTAAGCGAGCTTTAGCAATGTCTTGTGAAGTGAATACATACGTGTAGTAATAAACTGATTTAGAACTATATCCGTATTGACAATTCATAAATCTGTCCGATAAAGCTTCATGATATTTAAAAGCATTATCAAAAATCCGGAAAGCACTCACGACAACATAATGGCCTTTAGCTAACTCCAGTTTATTTTCCTTCTTTTGCTCAGCCACTTTTTCTTCAGGTTTAGTTGCTACTTCTCCATTATATTTTTTTATTGGGTTGATAGCCTCATCTTGCTCAACGTTGGTAGGTTTATTCGCTGGAGTAACAGCTTTGCCTGTAGTCTGCTGAGTAGGCTGAGAAGGTTTACTCTGCTTTGGCGTTTCTTTGGCGTTAACCTGTGTAGAACCCTGATTTTGAGAATCGATTGGAACTGAATTAGCTTGATTAGTTGCTGCTGGCAATGTAGATAATTGTTTTTCAACTTTTTCAGGTTCTACTTTTTTTAGTTTTGCTGGGTCAATATTATTTTCTTTGAAAGCCTGTTTTTCTCTTTCCACTTCTTTGCGTGCAACAGCGCTATTTCCTAAGATGGCTGTTTTCTTAGGTTCTTTTTTTGAACCAAAACGCATGTTTAAAGTCAATTCATGCGAAGCATTCGAAAAACCAATGGTTCTGCTGGGAGTAGTTTCATAAGCATATCCCAGACGTAGATTATTACTAATTCTTACACCTGCAAAAGCTGCAGGGCCATTATGCTGACGGTAAGAACCACCAAACCATATGAGATCACGCAGGTAGACAACTGCAGCCCCTTCAAACTGACTGGGTAAACCTTCGGCTGTTTGATAAATTACTTGTGGCTCTACAACAACAGCACCTTTAGATAAAGAAAGTTTATAAGAGGCATTAAATAAAAAATGATCTAATCTTTTTACTTCTAAGTTGTTTAACTCATCAGTAAAAATCATATTCTTTGAGAAAATTTTAGGTAAAGATACCCCTATGTTCAATTGTTTGAATTGATAACTAACTCCTGCATTACCATCAAAATAAAATGCATTATTCACAGCGTTTACAATGGCAGGATCAGAAGAGTTTTCTACTCTTGAAATATCAATTCCGTTCATTCCCATACCACCTGAAATGCCAGCTTTTAAAAATTGATCTTTTCCTAGTTGTGCTCTGTAACCTACCGTAAACACACCGCTCGTGGTAGATAAAATTCCTCTTTTGTCATTGTATAGATTGACTCCATAAACCAGTTTACCTTTTGTCGGCAGATGAACACTGATTCTTGATGTAACAGGTGCTCCTTCAATTCCTACCCACTGCCTACGGTGAGTCATAAATACCTCAGTATATCCATTTGATCCTACGTATGCAGGGTTATAGGCATAAGGATTCAGAAAAAACTGGCTTTGCAATGGTAATTGCTGTGCAATTGCACTAAGCTGTATGCATACGAACCATAAGAATAATATCTTTTTCATACTGATTGAGTTTATGTTTTCAAATTATCGAATTAAGGTCACAGAGCCAGTTTTAATCGTTCCCTGCACGTCTTTAATAACAAAGTAATAAGCTTCAGGCATCAAGGGCTTTCCCTGAAAAGTGCCATCCCAATTGTTTTCATAAGGCTTGGCCTCAAACACTTTAGCCCCTTGCCGGTTGAAAATGTGCAGCTCATAGCC
>JAESGR010000169.1_pt1 | contig 98393 bp, 91 predicted proteins | sample 9269771 | NCBI WGS metagenome assembly JAESGR01 (sample SAMN15739572, study PRJNA653492) | algae metagenome | isolation source: Chroococcus sp. CMT-3BRIN-NPC107 and co-occurring heterotrophs from well... | place: USA: Clark Mountains Wilderness, California | collected 2010-04-18
GCATGACGCCTGAGAACCTCGTGCGCCACCGGCTCGACCCGAACATCGGCTTCTGGCGCCAGCTCAAGGAGGGCTCCGACCGCTTCGAGGCCACGGGCGAGGAGCCCCTCGTCACCGTCAGGGCCGGGCGATACGCCTTCTTTCCCTATCCCGATCCCGACCGGGAAGCCGAGGCGGCTTCCCACCGCCGGCAGGAGGACGCGCGCATGGCGGCCCTGATCCGGGAGGGGCATCCGGCGGTGCGCACCACCTACGTCGACGGCGGCCAGCATCCGATCTTCCGGCTCCTGGCGCGGCAGGGGGTCGATCTCGGCGACATCAGCCAACCCGAGGCCATCGCCCATGCGGGGCGCGAGATCCCGCTGACGACCGGGAGCGCGGCCGCGCCGCATCCGGGCGGGACGCCCGGTCCGGTGCCGCAATCCCAGGCCTATGCCCCGGCGGCCGCCGCGCCGCCCGATCCCGCCGCGGCGCCGGCGCGCCTGCCCGCGACGGCGGTCCCGCCCCTGCGCCGCGAGGCTTCGCTGGCGCTCCGCGACAGCCTGGCGGCGGCCGAGGGAGGCGGATGGCTCGCCCGGCTCACGGCCGCCACGGAAGCCGTGCGTCCGGAGCCGGAGGGCCCGCCGGCCCGGGAGAGCTTCGCGGCCGCGAGCCGCGGCGTCGTCGGGCGCGACATCGTCCTCCCGCCCGGCCCGGTGGCGCGCGGCGGATCCGCCCGCGACATCGTCCTGCCGCCGGGGCCGGTGGCCCAAGGGGGTTTCGGCCGCGAAATCCTCCCGCCGGGGCCGGTGGCCCGCGGGGGTTTCGGCCGCAATGCGGCTGCCGCGCAGGATCCGGCGAGCCGCGTGTACAGCCGTGCCGCGGCCGCCGCGGACCTGCCGGTCCGGGGCGGGTTCTACGGGGTCTCCGCCGCGACGGCGGCGCGCAGCCCCGCCCGGCCCGTTTCGCGTTCCGCCTCGGCCGCGGCGCAGGCGCCGCAGCGCTGGTGGGAAACGCGCGACTGAGCCGTCGCCGGCCGCCCGAAAAAATCCGCTGCGGCCCGTGAACCTCTCAGGCCCCTGACGCGACCCATGGACGTGCGAGCCGCAACGGGCGGGTCGCGTCCAGGTCCTTCAGGAGATCTACCATGTCACGTCTCAACCTGCGCACCGCCATGACCGCGCTCGCGCTCGGGATCGCCGCCCTCGGGGGCGCCACCCTTTCGTCGGGCGAAGCCGCGGCCAAGGGCTTCCACGGCGGCGGCTGGGGCAAGCATCACGGGCACGGCTGGCACGGCGGCTGGGGTCGCCGCCACTGGGGCCCGACCTTCGTGAGCTACGGCGCCTACCCGGTCGTCTACGGCGGCTGCTACACCAAGCGCTTCGTCCGCTTCGACGGTTCGCTGATCATCAAGAAGCGCTGCTACTGACGGGACTGCGGCGAGCGCGCCGCTCCCGGGACCTCCGGGCCGCCTCGCGGCCCGGAGCATCCGCGTTCCCGCCGCGGCGTCCTGCCCGCGAACGCGCGTGCGCCACGGCACAGACCCGGCCGGACGAGCCCGACAGACTGGCCGATCATGGGCCGCCCCACGCGGAGGCCGGCCCGCCCCAGACCGCAGGAGGCCCGCCATGCCCCTCTCCCGACCGACCCGCACCGGACTCGCCGAGCGCCTGATCGGGACCGGCTGCCTCGTCCTGCCGGTGCTCGCCCTCGCGCTCCACGGCCCCGCCGCGGCCGGCGAGCGCTGGGGCGGCGGGGCCGTCCGCCTCGGCGGTTCCGGCGAGGGCGGCCGCATCGTGGCGGGCCGCCCCCCAACCGGCCCGGTGATGGGCGACCGGCCCCTTCCGTCGCGCCCCGGCCCGATCCGCCCCGGCTGGCACGGGCGGCCGCAGCGCTGGCCGGTCGGGATCGGCCCCGGGAGGATCGTGGTCGATCCGTATCCGGAGATCGACGAGGACGTGGTCTACGAGAGCGTCGAGGAATATCCCGCCCCCCGCCCCGCCGCGCGACCGCGCCCGGCCGCGCGGCCGCTGCCTCAGCCGGTCAGGCCGCGGGTGGCGGCGCGTCCGCTGCCCGCGCCCGTCGCGGCGGCGGCGCCCGCGGCCCCGAGGCCGCCCGTGAAGGCGCCGCCGCCGGCCGCCGCGCGCCCGCCGCGCCCGGTCCTGGCGGCGTCCTCCCCCGATCCCGACATCGTGCCGGGCGAGGTCCTGTGCGAGATCCGCGGCGACGTGCCGGAAGCCGCGGTGCAGCGCATCGCGCGCGGCTACGGCCTCGCGCCGCTCTCCTCCCAGCGCCTCGCGCTGACGGGCTCGACCCTCTACCGCTACCGCATCGTCGACCGCCGCCCGGTCGCCGCGGTGATCGACCGCCTTCGCGCCGATCCGCGCATCGCCTCGGCGCAGCCCAACTACGTTTTCCGCCTGCAGGGCACCGCGCAGGCCGGGCTTGCCGCCGCGCAATACGCCCTGCCGAAGCTCCACCTCGACGAGGCCCACAAGCTCGCGACCGGCGCCGCGGTCCCGGTGGCGGTGATCGATTCCGGCGTCGACGCCGCCCATCCCGAGCTCGTCGGCGCCGTGACGGCCTCGATCAACCTGCTCGAGGGCGAGGCGAAGCCGCACCCGCACGGCACCGCGATCGCCGGGATCATCGGCGCGCGCGGGATGCTCACGGGCGGGGCGCCGCGCGCCCGCATCGTCGCGATCCGGGCCTTCTCGGGCGAGGCCGCCCGGCCCGGCGCCGCCGGCACCAGCGCCCACGTGCTGCGCGCCCTCGCGGTGGCCCAGGAGAGCGGCGCGCGGGTCGTCAACCTGAGCTTCGCGGGGCCGCGCGACCCGATGGTCGCCAAGGTCCTCCAGGCCGGGCGCGAGCGCGGCACGGTCTACGTGGCGGCGGCCGGCAACGGCGGGCCGAACGCCGCCCCGAGCTTCCCGGCCCTCGATCCCAACGTGATCGCGGTCACGGCGACTGATGCGGAGGACCGGCTCTATCCGGCGGCGAGCCGCGGCGCCCATGTCGGCCTCGCGGCGCCCGGCGTCGACATCCTGGCGCCGGCGCCCGCGGGCGCCTACGGCTTCCAGTCCGGCACCTCGATGGCGGCCGCCTTCGTGACGAGCCTCGCGGCGCTCCTCCTCGAGCGCAACCCCGCGCTCGGGCCCGACGAAGTGCGGCGCATCCTGACCCGCACCGCCCAGGACCTCGGGCCCGCCGGCCCCGATCCGGAGTTCGGCGCCGGGCGCTCGGACGCGCTCGCCGGCGTCAAGGCCGCCGCGCCCGCGACCGCCCGCTGGGTCGACCCGGACCCGGGCCTCGTGCGCCCCGCCAAGGCGGAGGCGGAGTGAGCCCGCGGGGCGCGGTCCGCCGCCCCTCGCCCTTTTCCCGCATGGCCGATGAACCTTCTCCCCTCGTGGCGCGACCAACATGCAGAGCCCAGGCAGCACCGGCATGGACACGGCCTCGGACGAAGCGCTGATCCTGCGCATCGCGTCCGGCGACCGTGCCGCCATGCAGACCCTCTACGCCCGCCACCACGTGCGCGTGTACCGGTTCCTGCTGCGGCTCACACGCAACGCCACGAGCGCAGAGGAGCTGATCAGCGATGTGTTCTTCGATGTCTGGCAGCAGGCCCACCGTTTCGAGGGCCGGTCCGCGGTCGCGACCTGGCTCCTCTCCATCGCCCGCTTCAAGGCGCTCTCCGCGCTCCGCCGCCGGCCGCACGCCGCCCTCGACGAGGAGGTCGCGGACGCGATCGAGGACGAGGCCGACACGCCCGAGGTCGCGGTCCAGAAGGCCGACAAGGCCGAGAAGCTGAAGGCCTGCATCGGGGCCCTGAGCCGCGAACACCGCGAGGTCGTGGACCTCGTCTATTATCACGAGAGGAGCGTCGAGGAGGCTGGCCGCATCTTGGGGATTCCGGAGAACACCGTGAAGACGCGCATGTTCTACGCGCGCAAGCGCCTCTCCGAGCTCCTGCGCGCCGCCGGGATCGACCGTGGATGGCCATGACGAACGAAAGCGACAACGATCCGTCCCGCCGGGGTTCCCCGGGACCGGTGGCGAACCAGGGCGACGGCGAACCGTCCCGCCGGGATCCACGGCGACCGGTGACGAACGGAACCCCAACTTCGAGCGATCCCGCGCCCCTGTCCCCCGGCGACGAGCTGCACGCCCTCCTGCCCTGGTACGCCGCGGGGCTGCTCGACGGGGACGAACGCGCCCGCGTCGAGACCGCGCTCGCCGCCGATCCTGCCCTGCGGGCGAGCCTCGCGCGGGTCGAGGAGGAGCGGGCCGAGACCGTCGCGCTCAACGAAGCCCTCGGGGCGCCCCGGGTCCAGGCCCGCGACGCGCTCTTCGCCCGCATCGCGGCCGAGGGTCGCCGGCCCCGCCGGGAGGCGGGCGACTGGCTCGACCGCATCGGCGCCGCGCTCGCCGCGCTCTCGCCGCGGATCCTCGCCGTCTCGACCGCCGCCGCGGCGCTCGCGATCGTGCTCCAGGGCGGCCTCCTCGTCGCGACCCTGGTCCAGGAGGAGCGCCCCTACGAGACCGCCTCCGGCCCCGGCCGCGGCACCCCGGCCGAGGGCGCCTTCGCGCTGGTGGCCTTCGCGCCCGAGGCGAGCGCGGACGCGGTCACCCGCGCGCTCCTCGAGAGCGGCGCCTCGGTGGTCGGCGGCCCGATGCCCGGCGGCCTGTACCGGCTGCGCGTGTCGGAGCGCGCGCTGACCGCGGCGGAATACGGCCGCGCGCTCGAGGCGCTGCGCGCGCGCTCCGGCGCGATCCGCATGGTCGCGCCGGCGAATTGAGGGATCCGATCGTGACGGGCGGACGCCGGCATTCGCGGCCATGGTCTGCACGCGGCATCCTCGCGGCCGCGGGCCTCGCGCTGGCGGCGATCCCGGGTGCCGGCGCGGCGCCGCGCCGCTGCCCGCTCACGGCCGCGACCTTCGCGCCGCTCGAAGGCCCGCCCGGCCTCGCGCTCACGGTGCGGGACGGCGAGCAGGGCCCGGTCTGGCGCCTCGCCTGGGAGGGCACGGATCACACGGTCGAATTCGGCACCGTCTCCCATAGCGGCAACGGCCACACGATCCTGGTCGAGGAGCAGCCCGAGAGCAGCGGGGGCGAGTCGGTCGAGACCCGCGCCGAGGTGTTCGACGCCGGGCTCTCGGCTCTGAACCTGCCGCGCGCCATCGAGAATCCGGGGCGCCGGCTCGCGGCTTACGTCCTGCTGCCGGGCTTGCGCGACGGGCTCGCCCGGAAGGCGAAGGCCGGCCCGGCGCGGCCGCTGCCGGCGGAGGGCCTCTGGGTGGTGCGGGCCTGCGCGGAGGAGCGGCCGTGACCCGCGTGGCCGCTCTCCTGGCGGGCGCTCTCGCCGGCTTGGCCCTCGCGGGTCCGGCCGCGGCCGCCCCGATCGGCTGCCCCCTCGCCCGCGCCGCCTTCGCGCCGGTGGACGGACCGGCCGGCCTCACGCTGCAGGCGAGCGCCGCCGGGCGGGACGTCGCCTTCGAGCTTCGCGTCCGCGGCGCGCGAGAGCGCCTGCGCTACAGGCTCGTCCGCCGGCCGGATTCCGCGCTGCCCGCGCTCCTGCCCACAGCCCGCGATGCCGAGCCGCTCGGCCGCGCGGTGCTGCTCGGGCCGGACCTCCGCACGGTGGCGCCGGATCAGGCCACGCCCGTGGCCTTCGCCTTCTTCGAGGGGCTGTGGAGCCATTCCTATGCCCTGTCCTTGCGCGACGGCCGCGAGCGCCCCCTGCCGCCCGAGGGCCTGTGGCGGGTCGCGGCCTGCCGGCGCTGATCGCGGTCCGGTGCCGCGATGCTCCTGGAGACCTCCCGGCGCGCATCCCGGTCCGGTGCGGCGATGGGATCAGGCCCGAACCGCGGCCATGAGCCTGCGGCGATGCTATCAAGCCCCGATCCCATCCTGAGCCCGATGCGGAGCGCCCGATGCGTGACGATGCCAGCGCCTTCGACCTGCCGGACCTGCCGCCCGACCTTCGGTTCGAGCGTCTTCCCCGCACGGACGACGCGTTCGACTTCGCGTTCGCGGTGAAGCGTGCGGCCATGGGGCCCCACATCGTCGCGCGCTGGGGCTGGGACGAGGATTTTCAGCGGGACTTCCATCGGCGGCGCTTCGATGAGAAGCCGTTCTTCCGCATCGCGCACCGCGGGGTCTCCGTCGGCACCCTCGCGCTGACCCGCTACCCGGACCATATCCTGTTCGACGATTTCTATCTTCTCCCGGCCTGGCACCGCCGGGGCATCGGGAGCGCGATCCTGCGGCACTGCCTCGCCCGCGCGGACGCGCTGAACCTTCCGGTCCGGCTGCGCCATCTGCAATGGAACCCCGTCGGCGCGCTCTACCGGCGGCATGGCTTCGCGGAAGTCGGGCGAACCGACATCCACTGCCTGCTGGAGCGCCCGCCCGGTGCGGGACCGGCGTGACCGCCTCCCGTCTTCGAGGAGCCGACACCGTCTCCCGCAGCGTCCGTCCGGTGCCGGTGTGACCCGACCGTCTCCGTCCACCGAGGAGCCAAGATCATGCGCCGGATCCGCAACGTCCTCCGGGCCCTCGCCGCGAGTTCCACCCTCGCGCTGTCCTTCGCGGCCGCCGCGCAGGCGCCCGACAGCGTCTATACGCAACACGATCCCGGGCGCTGCCCGGTGGTGCGCGAACACGAGACCGGGCGGACGCATCGCTGCACGGGCCACCGCGGCATTCCCGTGAGCTACGAGATCGACGAGCATTCCGTGCTGGTCGGCATCGGGACGGCGGGCGAGGTCGCCTCCACGCCCTTTCTCGTGCGCCGCTTCGCGGAGGCCGGCGATACGGTCGAGTGGCGCGGCCCGCGCGGGCGCGGCGGGATCGAGCCTCGCGCCGCGATCCTGCGCTTCCGGGTCACGGAGGGGCCTTCGATCGGCGCGAAGCGGCACGACGTGCTCGTCGTCTACCGCCTCGATCCGGCGCGCTCCTGCATCGCGGCGGTGCTCGACGGCCGCTCGCCCGACGCCAACGCGCAGGCGCGCCGGATCGCGGACGGAGAAGCGCGGCGGTTCCGCTGCGGCCGCGATGCGCCGCCGGGGTTTGGGGAATAGCGCGCGGCCGCGACACTCCGCGCCGGGCGCGCGCCGCATCCGGAGGGGCACGGACGCCGTACACGGATGGACCGGTGCGTTGCGATTCCCATGGCCCTGCCGAAGCAGCTTCTCGACATCAGGACGATCTATCTCGAACCCACGGTCGAGACTTATTCACGCGGGCGGGAGATCCTGGCCCGCTTTCCCGATGCGGAGCGCATCCCCGTCCCCTCGCACTGGAACATTCCGGAGTTGCACGGCAACGCCGGCCGCGCGGAGGACTGGGTCCGGATCAAGCGCGACACGCTGGTGCTCGGCGTCAAGAAGGGCCTGGCGATGCGCCCGAACGGCCGCAGCGCCCATTTCATCGCGCCGTCCTCGTCGAACGGCTGCGCCATGGCCTGCGCCTATTGCTACGTCCCCCGCCGCAAGGGCTACGCCAACCCGATCAGCGTGTTCGTCAACAACGAGGCGATCGCGCGGGCGATCATACGCCACGCGGAGCGCCAGGGACCGCTGCCCGAGCCGGACACGATCAACGAGCGCGCCTGGGTCTACGATCTCGGCGAGAACGGAGACCTTTCGGTCGATGCGATGATCTCCGACAACGTGCGCGACCTCGTCGCCCTCTTCCGCGGCCTGCCGAACGCCAAGGGCTCGTTCGCGACCAAGGCCGTGAACCGGGATCTCCTCGCCTACGATCCGCAGGGGAAGACCCGCATCCGCTTCTCGCTCATGCCGGAGGGGATCGCCCGCGTCGTGGACGTGCGCACCGCGGCCGTGGCGGAGCGGATCGCGGCGATCGACGACTTCGTGCGTGCGGGCTACGAGGTCCACCTCAACCTCTCGCCGGTGATCCTCTACGAGGGCTGGGAGGCCGATTGGCGGCGCCTGTTCGAGGCGGTGGATGCGGGCCTGTCGCCGGCCGCGAAGGCGCAGCTCAAGGCCGAGATCATCTTCCTCACCCACAACGCCGCCCTGCACGAGGTCAACCTCGCCTGGCACCCGAAGGCCGAGGAGCTGCTCTGGCGCCCCGACCTCCAGGAAACGAAGCGCTCGGAGGGGGGCATGACGAACCTGCGCTACCGCGCGGTCTGGAAGCGGACGTGGCTCCGGCGCTTCCAGGACCTTCTCGCCGGCGTCATGCCCTATTGCACGGTCCGCTACGCGTTCTGACCCGGACGCAAGCGCCTGCACGATCCTCGACGCGTTCCGACCCGGACGGAGGCGCCAGGCGCATCCATGCCGGGCGCACAGACCGGCGCATCGTTCCACGCCGGTTGCACGGCCGCGATGCGGGTCGTACCTCCTGACACGGCCGCGCCGTCACGGCGGCCCCTCGTCTCCGATCCGCCCCGGGAGCCCATGCCGATGAGCCGCCTGTTCGAACCCTTCCACCTCGGATCGCTCCCGCTCGAGAACCGCATCCTGATCGCGCCCATGTGCCAGTACTCGGCGGAGGACGGGAACGCCACGGACTGGCACCTGATCCATCTCGGCCATCTCGCGCTCTCGGGCGCGGGCCTCCTGATCCTCGAAGCCACCGCGGTCGAGGCGGAGGGCCGGATCACGCCCGGCGATCTCGGCCTGTACTCGGACGAGAACGAGGCCGCGCTGGCCCGGACCCTGAAGGCGGTGCGGGCCTATTCCGCGATGCCGGTGGCAGTGCAATTGGCCCATGCGGGCCGCAAGGGGTCGAGCCAGGCGCCCTGGGACGGCGGCCAGCAGATCCGACCCGACGCGCCGCAGGGCTGGAAGGCGGTGGCGCCCTCGGCCGTCCCGCACAACGCCGCCGAGGATGCGCCCGCGTCCCTCGACCGAGCCGGCCTCGCCCGCGTCCGCGACGCCTTCGCGCAAGCGGCGCGCCGCGCCGCGCGGCTCGGGATCGAGGGCATCGAGATCCACGGCGCGCACGGCTATCTCCTGCACCAGTTCCTGTCGCCGCTCTCGAACCGGCGCGAGGACGAGTACGGCGGCTCGTTCGAGAACCGCATCCGCTTCCCGCTCGAGGTCTTCGATGCGGTGCGCGCGGCCTATCCGGCGGATCGCCCGGTCTGGATCCGCCTCTCGGCCACCGACTGGGTCGAGGGCGGCTGGGATCTGGAGAGCACGATCGCCCTGTCGCGGATCCTGAAGGAGCGCGGCTGCGCCGCGATCCACGTCTCCTCCGGCGGCGTCTCGTCCGCTCAAGCCATCCCGCTCGGACCCGGCTATCAGGTGCCGTTCGCGCAAAGAGTGAAGGCGGAGGCCGGGATCGCGACCATCGCGGTCGGGCTCATCACCGAACCCGAGCAGGCCGAGGCCATCGTGGCGAACGGGGAAGCGGACGCGATCTCGGTGGCGCGCGCGATCCTCTACGATCCGCGCTGGCCCTGGCACGCGGCCGCCAGGCTCGGCGCCCAGGTGAACGCGCCGAAGCAGTACTGGCGCTCGCAGCCGCGCGAGTTCAAGGACCTCTACAAGGGCGCGAGCTTCGGCCAGCGCTAGGCCTGGGGAGATTCGCGCTATGGGCGACGTCCCGCGGGACGATCAGCTTCGACCTTCCTCGCGCGAGCGGGCCGCCTCGGACCCGCCGCGGCGCCAGGGCCAGCGGCCCTCGATCTCGACTTCGAGCGAGAAGCTTAAGAAAGTCCGGATCAGCACGATGAGGCCGAGGATCGCGAGGTTCTCGAACGAGGGCGTCACCGCTACGGTGCCGATGATGTCGGCCGCCACGAGCAGTTCGAGGCCGAGCAGGATGCCGCGCCCGAGATTGGCACGGTAGCGGTCGTAGGCCGCGGGCCAGCCCGCCGCCGCCAGGCCGCTCCGGACGAAGGCCGCGGTCGCGACCGCGGCGCCGATCACGATGATCGCGACGCCCGTGACCTCGATCCCGGTCGCGATCCATTCGAGGACGTGGTCGATGCTCTCGCGCAGGGGCGAGCCCGCGGCGGCCGTCTCGCCGGGCCCCATGACGGCTGGCCCTCTAGGCGAGCGGCGGGATGCGCAGGACCCAGCCGGGCTGGATCATGTCGGGATCCTTCACGGGCGGGGAATTGGCTTTCACGATCTCGGTGTACTTGGCGCCCTTACCCTTGCCGTAATGCTTCTCGGCGATCTCCCACAGGGTGTCGCCCTTCTGGACCGTGTACATGGTCGATTGCGGCGCGGATTGCTGCACCTGGAGCTCGCTGGTGTCGACCTCCGCGACCCCGATGGTGTTGCCGATCGAGAGGATGATCTTCTCGGCCTCCTCCTGGGTCATGGCCTGGCCCGAGAGCTTCACCCGGTCGCCCTGGAGGTCGATGCCGAGCTTGCCCGCGTCGAAGCCGTGCCCCTCCACGCTCTTCTTCAGCGCGTCGGGCGTGGCGGCCTGGGCGCTCCCGCCGCCGAACAGCTTCGCGCCCGCTTCCTTGATGAACTTGAACAGACCCATGCCCGGCCTCCCGTCTTAAGCTTCACAGGGCGGCAACGCGGGGGGTGCGGGAAAGTTCGCACCGGGCCGCGGGCGCGAGGTCTGCGCCCAGGCCCTGGCCCACCCCGCGCCAAGGGAAGTGGCGGGTGCGAGGTCTGCGCCCGGGTCACTGGCCAACCCGGCGCAAATCGCCGATGGAGGAGGCCGGCCCGCGGCCGCCGCCCCTCAACCCGCCGATGGTACGCCCGTGCCCGCTCCCGATCCACCGCTCAGCCCCGGGTCCTGGCTCGGACCGCTCGCCGCCACGGTGATGCTCCAGGCCACGGCCGCCTTCCTGTCGCGGGTGATCCCGACGCTGGCGCCGGCCTTCACGGCGTCCTACGGCTGGAGCGAGACGGCGGTCGGCTACCTCGCCGGGCTCGGCACCGCGGGCTCGATCGCCTTCCTGGTCGCGGGCACGCCCCTGATCCGGCGGGTCGGCCCGGTGCGGGCGCTGCAGGCCGGCCTCGTGCTCTCGGCCCTCGGGACCCTGCTGCTGGCCTGGCCGAGCCTCGCGGCGGCGGCACTCGCGAGCGTGCTCATCGGCATCGGCTACGGCCCCTCCTCGCCCGCGGGCAGCGACGTGCTGCAGCGCTTCGCGCCGCCGGCCCACCGCAACCTCGTCTTTTCGATCAAGCAGGCCGGGGTGCCGGCGGGCGGCGTGCTGGCCGGGATCCTCCTGCCCTTCGTGCTGGAGCGCGGCGGCTGGGCCTGGACGCTTGCCGCGGTGGTCGCCGTCGCGTGCGCCACGATGGCGGCCGTGCAGCCCCTGCGCGCCCGCACCGATGCCTGGCGCGATCCCGCCCAGTCGCTGAAGCCCGCTGCGATCTTCGCGCTGCGCAACCTCACCCTGCCGCTCTCGGTGCTGCGCACGACCCCGGGCCTCGCCCGGCTCGGGCTGGTCGGGGCGTGCCTCGCGGTCGGCCAGGGCGCCTGGTTCGCCTTCCTGATCACCTATCTCGTCCTGCGGCTCGGCCTGTCGCTGCCCGCGGCGGGGCTCGTCTTCGCGGTCATGCAGGGCGTCGGCATCCCGGGGCGGATCGCGCTCGGCTGGCTCGCCGATCGCCTCGGCTCGGGGCGGGCCGTGCTCGCCGTCACCGCGGCGGCCTCGGCGGCCACCACGTTTGCGCTCGCCGCGACCACCCCGGCCTGGCCGCCCGCCGCCCTCGTGGCGCTCGCGGGCGTCGCCGGGGTCACGGTGTCGAGCTGGAACGGGCTCCAGGTCGCCGAGATCGCCCGGCACGCCCCGCCCGGCCTCGTCGGCGAGGCAGCCGCGGGGGCGACGCTCCTGGTCTTCCTGGGCTACGTGCTCGGGCCCGCCCTCTTCGCCGCGCTGGTCGCCGCGACCGGCCGCTTCGACCTCGCCTTCGCGGCCGCCGCCCTCGTGACGCTCCTGGCGCTTCCGGGCCTGCTCGGACGCCCCAAGTCGCCCGCGTGACGCTCCTCGACCGGCTCGGCCTGCTCAGGCGAGCGTCCGTGCGCCCCTGAGACCATTCGATCCCGCAAAATGACTTGATCGTGAGGCATCCAAACGCCGCGGGGAGGTGTATTCTCCCCGCGAGACCGACCCGCGAGGCGCCCCGATGCTCATCCGCCATGCCCCGGACCTGAAGCCGTCCGAGATTACGCCCAAGGACATCTACCTGAACCGGCGCACCCTGCTGGCCGGCGCCGCGGCCGGCTTCGCCGGGATCGCGGCCCCGGGCGCGCTCGCCGCCCCGCTCGCGGCCGCGCCGAGCCCGTTCTCGACCGACGAGAAGAAGACGAGCCTCCGGGACGTCACGACCTACAACAATTTCTACGAGTTCGGCACCGACAAGGACGATCCGCACAAGAACGCGGGTCCGCTCACCACCAAGCCCTGGACGGTCAAGATCGACGGCCTCGTCGGCAAGCCGGGCGATTACGGGCTCGAGGACATCCTCAAGACCGTGACCCTCGAGGAGCGGATCTACCGCATGCGCTGCGTCGAGGGCTGGTCCATGGTGATCCCGTGGGTCGGCTTCTCCCTCGCCGAGCTCATCAAGCGGGCCGAGCCGCAGGGCAGCGCCAAGTACGTGGCCTTCGAGACGCTGGTACGCCCCTCAGAGATGTCCGGCCAGGCCAGCCTCTACAAGATCCTCGACTGGCCCTACCGGGAGGGCCTGCGCCTCGACGAGGCCATGAACCCGCTCACGATCCTGGCGGTCGGCCTCTACGGCGAGACCCTGCCGAACCAGAATGGGGCTCCCTTGCGCCTCGTGGTGCCGTGGAAATACGGCTTCAAGGGCATCAAGTCGATCGTGCGGATCAGCCTCACCGAGAAGGAGCCGCCCTCCACCTGGAACCTGTCGCAGCCCTCCGAATACGGCTTCTACGCCAACGTGAACCCGGCCGTGGACCACCCGCGCTGGAGCCAGGCGACCGAGCGGCGCATCGGCGAGGGCGGCGGCCTGTTCGTGAAGCGCCGGCCGACCCTGCTCTTCAACGGCTATGCCGAACAGGTCGCGAGCCTCTATTCCGGCATGGACCTGAAGAAGTTCTACTGAGGACCGGCCGCGGACGCCTGCCCATGGCCGATACGGCGAAGCGCCTGTCGAACGCACCCGCCCCCCCTCGCGGCGCGGCGGCCCCCGGCACGGCGAAACGCCTGACGAGCGCGCTTCAGCGCGTGCCCGTGTGGCTCGTCTATGCGGTGGGGTTCATCCCGGCGGTGGCGTATTTCGCCCTCGGGGTGATGGACGAGCTCGGCGCCGATCCCATGAAGGTGCTCGAGCGCGAGCTCGGCGAATGGGCGCTGATCTTCCTCATCGCGGGCTTGTGCGTGACGCCCCTGCGCCAGCTCCTCGGGTTGAGCCTCCTGCGCTTCCGGCGCGCGCTCGGGCTCCTGGCCTTCTGGTACGTGACGCTCCACCTCGTGACCTACCTGGTGCTCGACCAGGGGCTCGACTGGGCCGCGATCTGGGCCGACATCGTGAAAAGGCCCTACATCACGATCGGCATGGCGAGCTTCGTGCTGCTGGTGCCGCTGGCGCTCACCTCCAACAACGCCTCGATCCGGCGGCTCGGGGCGCAAGCGTGGAACCGGCTCCACACGCTCGTCTACCTCGCCGCGGCCGGCGGCGCGCTGCACTATCTGCTCGTCGTGAAGTCCTGGCCGCTCGAGCCGCTGATCTATGCTGCGATCATCGCGACCCTGCTGGCCTGGCGCGGCTGGCGCCGCATCGCGAAGCCCGCCGGAGCCCGCGCCGCCCGCGCCTGATCGGGCTTTCCGGCTTTTCTCCCAGGCGTCTCGTTGATCCCGGGAGGCGAGCCCGGTAACGCTCGTCCGGAACGCGACATCGAGCCGGGAGACGCCCCATGACCAAAGGCCTGCGCAAGGGACTCACGAGCTACGGCGATCCCGGCTTCTCGCTCTTCCTCCGCAAGGCCTTCATCAAGGCGGCAGGCTTCTCCGACGACGCCCTCGACCGGCCCATCGTCGGCATCACCAACACCTTCAGCGACTTCAACCCCTGCCACGGCAACGTGCCCCAGCTCATCGAGGCCGTGAAGCGCGGCGTCATGCTCTCGGGCGGGCTGCCCATGGAATTCCCGACGATCTCGATCCACGAATCGTTCGCGAGCCCCACGAGCATGTTCCTGCGCAACCTCATGGCGATCGATACCGAGGAGATGATCCGCGCCCAGCCCATGGACGCGGTGGTGCTGATCGGCGGCTGCGACAAGACCGTGCCGGCCCAGCTCATGGGCGCGGCGAGCGCCGACGTGCCCGCGGTGCAGCTCATCACCGGACCGATGCTGGTGGGCTACCATCGCGGCGAGATGCTGGGCGCCTGCACCGACTGCCGGCGCCTCTGGGGCCAGCACCGCGCCGGCGCCATGGACCAGGACGAGATCGAGGTGGTGAGCGGGCGCCTCGCGCCGACGCTGGGCACCTGCATGGTGATGGGCACCGCCTCGACCATGGCCTGCCTCGCGGAGGCCCTCGGCCTCGCGCTTCCGGGCACCGGCTCGATTCCCGCGACGCACGCGGACCGCATCCGCGCCGCGGAAGCGAGCGGGCGCCAGGCGGTGGCGCTGGCGCAGGGCGGCCCGAGGCCGAGCGAGATCCTGACGGAGGCGGCGTTCCGCAACGCCATGGTGGTGCTGCAGGCGATCGGCGGCTCGACCAACGGGCTCGTGCATCTCGCGGCCATCGCGCGGCGGCGCGGCATCACCATCGACCTCGAAGAGTTCGACCGCATCGGCCGCGAGGTCCCGGTGCTGATCGACCTCAAGCCCTCGGGCGCCAACTACATGGAGCATTTCCACTGGGCCGGCGGCGTGCCCCGCCTCCTGCGCGAACTGCGCGAGAACCTCGACCTCGAAGCCCCGACGATCACGGGCGCGACGATCGGCGAGATCGCGGATGCGGCCGAGGACATTCCAGGCCAGGGCATCATCCGCACCCGCGCCAATCCGTTGAAGACGAGCGGCGGCATGGCGGTCCTGCGCGGCAACCTCGCCCCGCGCGGCGCGGTGATCAAGCATTCCGCGGCCTCGACCGAGCTTCTCCAGCACACCGGCCGCGCGGTGGTGTTCGACTCGGTCGAGGACCTCACGAACCGCATCGACGATCCCGCCCTCGACGTCGCCGCCGACAGCGTGCTGGTGCTCCGCAACGCCGGGCCGAAAGGCGCGCCCGGGATGCCCGAGGCCGGCTACCTGCCGATCCCGAGGAAGCTCGCGCAAGCGGGCGTCAAGGACATGGTGCGGATCTCGGACGCGCGCATGAGCGGCACGGCGTTCGGGACCATCGTGCTCCACATCGCGCCGGAATCCGCCACCGGCGGGCCGCTCGGGCTCGTGCGCGAAGGCGACCTCATCCGCCTCGACGTGGAGGGACGCCGCATCGACCTCCTCGTCGACGAGGCGGAGCTCGCCCGCCGCGCCACGGAATGGCAGCCGCCGGCGCATCTGAGGGACGAATCGCGCGGCTATCGCGGCCTGTACCTGCGCAGCGTGCTGGAGGCCGACGAGGGCTGCGACTTCGACTTCTGCTGAAGGCGCGCCCACAATCGCACAGGCCTGAGAGGGCGCATCCTCTTGGCCCGGATCGTGCCTGACCGAACCCGTCCGGGTGCCCCGCCCGGCTCGGTCGAGGCGCATGCGCGATTCCTGCCGCCCGCTCTTCTGCCTCGTCGTCGAGGACGATCCGCGCACCGGGCTCGACCTCGCGGATGCCCTCGAAGCGGCGGGCTGCGCCGTCGCCGGCCCGTTCCGCTCGGGGCGCGACGCGGCGCGCTGGCTCGAGCGCTTCACGCCGGACGTCGCAGTGGTGGACCCCGCCCTCGCGGACGGGCTCTGCCCCGCCCTCCTCGCCACTTTGAGGGCGCGCGGCATCCGCGTCGTCATGCATTCCGGCGATCCGCGGACGGGGAGCCCGGTTCCGGCACGGGCCGGCGAAACTTGCGTCGGGAAGCCCACGCCTGCGGCCGCGATCGTCGCCGCGGTGCACGCCCTCAGCCGATCCACGCGGGAAGACGGTTCTGTCGGGGCTCTTGCTGCAACGCAACAAGAGTGACAATCTGGTGACGATGTCCGCTCGGAGACCGCGCATGACGACCCCCGTCGAGCCCGATCTGGGACCGCCCTCCTCCGCGAGGCCCCTCGCCCTGGTCGAGGACGTCCCCAATTTCGAGGCGGTCTTCGGGATTCCCGCCACCCATCGCCTCCTGGCGGTGCGCTCGCGCAGCCGCGGCGGGCCGGTCTCCGGGCAGTACTGGGAGCACGAGGAATACGACGCGTCCGGCGCGCGCGTGGGACGCTACGAGAGCTTCGAGGAGGTGACCGCCTCGGGCGCGCGCCGCAGCGGCTGGCGCAAGTTCGACCCGGCCGGGAGCCTCGTCGCGACCGGCGGCGACCTCGCCTGAGCCGGAGGCCCGTCCGCGGAACGCGCTCAGCGCCCCAGGCGCCCGAACATCTGCAGCAGCGCCGCGGTGGCGCCGTCGGCGAGGAGGTCCCGCTCCATGCGCCCGGCATCGCCGTAGAAGGCCTCGCCCACCTTGCGGTCGATCACGAGGGTGCGGAGCAGGTTGAGCGCGATCTGCGGGTCGAAGATGCTCTCGGCGTAGATCAGGCGCTGGCCTTCAGCGGCGCGGCCCATGGCGTTGACGAAATACGCGTAGGCGAGGTTGCCGTCGCGCGGGGTCTTGGGCGCGAGGATCAGCACGTAGGCGCGTTCCCAGTCGCCCGGCGCGAGCTCGGCGCGCAGCTCCGTGACGGCGCGGTGCAGCTCCTCGATCCCTGCCTTGGCGGCGTCGGTCGCGTTCGCGAGGGTGGCGGGGCCGACGGCGGCCGCGTAGGCCTTCAGCGCCGCCGGGTCCGGCTTCTGCTCGCCGAGCGCGTCCACATAGGCGATCGAGCGCTGGAGCATCTCGCGCTGGCGCGCCTGCTGGACGTCCGAGAGCCCGACCCGGTCGAGGGTCGCGAGGGCCGCCTCGGCGTGGCCGCGCAAGGTCACGAGGCGCTTCGCCCATTGCGGGTCCTCGGGCGCCCCCTCCCAGGCAGTCGCCGCCGCGAAGATCCCGAGCGGGATGTGGGACAGGGATTTCAGGTCCCGGTAGAGCGCTGGCGCGATCGGCTTCGTCCAGCGCTTGCCGTCCTTCATCAGGGTGATGTCGCGCCCGACGAGGAAGACCGGCTGTTCGGGCCGCAACGCCTGCGCCTTGGCGGCCGCGTAAGCCTCGCGGGCCGCCTTGTTGAGCTCGGCGTAGGGGTCGGCGCCCGGATCGAAGGCGAGCGACGGCCAGGCGACGACCAGGGCGGCGAGGAGCGGCAGGAGGCCTTTCAGCCGACGATGCATGGTGCGGATCCTCCGAAGAGGACGAAACCTTGGCCCTATCGGGCCAGGCCATCAAGAGGCGACGCCGCCACAGGGGCGGGCCCGGCCGCCCGGCCGCTGCGGAGGCGGGGCGCCGGGATGCGGGTCCAGGCCGCGAGCATCCGCAGGAGCCGGGGCTCGAGGCGCAGGGCCGCGAGGAGGAGCCCGCGGCCGAGGGGGGCCGCGCTCAGGGCGGAGAGCGCGCAGGCGAGGCGGATCGGGCGCCCGATGTCGGCGCGCATGCGGGCGTGATAGGCGCCGGCGCTGCCCCCTTCCAGAATCGTCGCAGCCGCGACGCCCGCCGAATGCATCGCGATCGCGATGCCGTCGCCGGAGAACGAGGGAATCACGCCCATCTGATCGCCGAGGCGCAACAGGCCCGCGGGCGCCTCCCCCTCGTCGCGGTGGACGAAGCCGTAGGGCACCCCCGCGATCGAGAGGGGCCGCGCGAGCCGGTCGCGGGCGCCCGCGAGCCGCGCGCCGAGATGCGGGCTCGCCTCGGCGAAGTGGCGCAGGAGGCCGGGCCAGTCGCGGCCGGCGCGCGCGAAGACGTCGCCCCGCACGAGCAGGCAGAGGTTGACGAGGCCGCCCTCCACGGCCTGGAGCCCGGCATAGCCGCCCTCGAACAGGGCGACCTCGACGGCGTCCCCGAGCCGGGCCCGCTCGGCGGGATCGAGCGCCAGGTAGGTCTTGAAGCCGACGAGGCCGTTGCGGTGGCGTTGAACCGGCCGGCGCGGCGCGTGCAGGTCGTGCTTGCCGGTGGCGAGGAGAACCGTAGAGGCGCGGATCGCCTCGCCGTCGCGGAGATCGACCCGCAGACCCGATCCCTCTCCCGAGACGGCGCGCACGACCGGCCCGCGGCGCACCCGCGCGCCGAAGGCTTCCGCCTGCCGCAGGAGGGCCGCGTCGAGGGTCCGCCGGGTGAGCCCGACGCCCTCGAAGGGCAGCGCCGCCTCGACGAGGTCGCGCCCGCAGGCGAGCCGCACCCGCCGGATCGGCGCGCCGCCGAGCGCGAGCGGGTCGAGGCCGAGATCGCGCAGGTAGGCCTGCGCCTCCACGCTCAGGAACTCGCCGCAGATGCGGTGGCGCGGGGCGCGGTCGCGCTCGATCACGAGCGGCGCCCGCCCGGCCCGCGCCAGGCGGCAGGCCGCGGAGGCCCCCGCGGGACCGCCGCCGACGATCACGACGTCATCCGTCATTTCAGCCGCCCGGGGGGCATGCGCCGCTCCTGCACGGGACGGCCGTCCGTCATTTCAGCCTCCCGACGCAGATCCGGAACGGCACGTGCCAGCGGATCTCGACGGCCCCCGGCTCGAGCCCCGCCGCCGCCACGAGCCGCCGCCAATCTTCCCGCCGGAAGGCGCGTGCGATCGAGACCGGGCCGTCGTGCCGCACGAAGCGGTGCCAGCGCGCGGCATCGGCCATCAGGCGGAAGGCGTGGTAGGGAAGCGGGTGCCGGTGCAAGTCGTTGACGAACCAGCCGCGTGCGGCGTTGCGCTCCATCCAGGCGACGAAATCGGCGACCTGCGGATCCGCGAGGTGGTGGGCGAAGAGCGAGCTCACCACGAAGTCCGGCGGCCGCGCGGGCGCGAAGTCGAACACGTCGCCGGTGTGATAGGCGATGCCCATCCCGGGCGGCGTCGCCTCACGCGCCGAGGCCGCGCTCCAGGGATTGAGGTCGACGCCCGCGAGGTCCGGGACGAGGCCGCGGCGCCCGCACCAGCGGTGGATCGCCCGCAGCATGTCGCCGTGGCCGAAGCCGACGTCGAGGAGCGAGACCCGGTCGCCCGGCCGGAACCCCTTCGTCGCGCGGGCGAGCCAAGCCAGCGTCGGCGGGCGCGCCAGCGTCAGGGTGTTGACGACGGCAAGATCCCGCAGGCAGGCGCGGAACTCCTCGAAGCCCACGGACTCGGTGTCCATGAGCTCCGGCGCCGTCGAGCGCTCCGCGAAATCCATGGTCTAGCCCGCGGTGCGGAAGCGGAAGGTCTCGGCGACGAGGCCGGGCCCGAACGCCATGCCGAACCCGGCGGCGCCGGCTCGCGCGGCCCGCATGATGCGGTCGAGCACGAACATCAGGGTCGCGGACGACATGTTGCCGAACTCGCGCAGGATCCCGCGCGACCAGCGCAGGGCGTCCGGGTCGAGGTCGAGCCCCTGCTCGACCGCATCCAGGATGGTGCGCCCGCCCGCATGCACGGCCCAGAGCTCCACGTCCCCGGGCCGGGTGCCGCGGAAGATCCCGCCGTCGTTGCGGGAGGCCTCGTAGCGCAGCGCGCGGGCGATCTGGCCCGGCACCTCGCCCGAGAGGTGCATCTCGAACCCGGTGTCGCCCACGCCCCAGGTGATGAGGCCGCTCGTGTCGGGAATCGTCGCGGCCTTGAAGTCGAGGAGGGCGACGCCGACGGGATCGGCGGTGACGAGCGCCGCGGTGCAGCCGTCGCCGAAGAGGAGCGCGGTGAGGTTGCGGTCGACGTCGCCGGTCTCCTGCATGTGCAGGGTGCAGAGCTCCACGTTGACGACGAGGACGCGGGCTGCGGGCTCGGAGCGCACGATGTGGTGCGCCACCTTCAGCGCGTTCACGGCCGCGGAGCAGCCCATGAAGCCGATGAGCGTGCGCTCGATCGCAGGGTCGAGCGCGAGCGCCGCGACGAGCTGCTGGTCGAGGCCCGGCGCCGAGAAGCCCGTGCAGGAGGCGACGACGAGATGGGTGAGCGAGGTGCCGCCGTCGTCGAGGTCGAGGGCCGCGACCGCCTGCCTGGCGAGGTCGAGGGCGTGGGGCTCGAAGCGCGCCATCCGGGCCGCGGTGCCGGGAAAGCGCCCGCGCGCGTAGAAGCCCTCGCCGTCCGCGGCCGCGTCGAGCCGGTCTCCGGGCAGGAAATGGGAGTAGCGGTGCTCGATGCCGGCGCGCTTGGCCATACGGCCGAACAGGCGCCGGGAACGCTCGTCGGGCAGCATTCCGTCGACGAAGCCGATGAAGGACCCGTGCACGTCGTGGTCCGGGACGGCCGTCCCGATGCGGTTGACATGGGCGAGGGTCATGGGGTCCCCGGGGCTCGCATGGCCGGGACGTCGTCGATGGGGGCGAGGATCATGGGCTCCCGGGGGCTGGCGTCGGCGGGACGTCAACCGCGAAGCCGCGGGAATGTGCCACGCGCCTGGCGTGCGGCCGAGGGTCGCGACGGGCTGGGCTTGGCAGGACGTGGCCGCGGCGCCGGCAGCGGCCGAGGGTCGCGACGGACGGGCCGCGAAAGGCGGGGCCTCAGGCGCCCTGCGGGTCGAGCACCTTGCGCAGGGTCTCGGCGAGGTCCTTGCGCTTGTAGGGCTTGCGCAGCAGCAGGGTGCCGCGCTCCGGGCTGCCGTGGTGCTCGAACACCTCTTCCGGGTAGCCCGAGGTGAGGAGCACCTTGATGCCCGGCCGGATCTGCCGGGCCTGGGACGCGAGCTCGACGCCGCTCATGCCGCGGGGGAGCACCACGTCGGTGAAGAGCAGGTCGAAGCGCGAATCCTCCCGCAGCAGGTCGAGGGCGTCGGGACCCGCCGACACCGCGGTCACGTCGTAGCCGAGGCCGACGAGCTGCGCCGACACGAACTGCAGCACCTGCGGCTCGTCCTCGACGAGCAGGACGCGCTCCCGCCCGGGGATCGTCGGACGGTCCGGCTCGCGCACCGGCACCACCGCCGCAACCGAGGTCACGGCCGGCAGCAGGATGGTGACGGCGGTGCCCTGTCCGGGCCGGCTCTCGATCGCGACGTGGCCGCCCGATTGCTGGGCGAAGCCGTAGACCATGGAGAGGCCGAGCCCCGAGCCCTTGCCGACCTCCTTGGTGGTGAAGAACGGCTCGAACACCCGCGAGAGCACGTCGGGCGACATGCCGCGCCCGGTGTCGGAGACGGTGACGAACACCACGTCCTGCCCGATCGGCAGCGCCCCCTGGTCGGGACCCGCCACCGCCTCGCCGCAGGTGATCGTGAGCGTGCCGCCCTGCGGCATGGCATCCTTGGCGTTCACGGCCAGGTTCAGGATCGCGCTCTCGAGCAGCGTGCGGTCGGTGAGCGCCGCGTGCAGGCTGTTGGCGAGGTCGGTCCTGAGTTCGATGTGCTCGCCCAGGGTCCTCTGGAGCAGCGGGGTCATGCCCCGCACCACGTGGTCGAGGCTGACCCGCACGGGCTTCAGCGACTGGCGCCGCCCGAACGCGAGGAGGTGCTGGGTGAGCTCGGCGCCCTTCTCGGCCGCCTCGACGACCATCTGGGCGAGGGTCCGGGTCAGGGCGGGATTGCCGGGATCGTCGACGAGGATCTCGGCATTGCCGAGGATGACGGTGAGGAGGTTGTTGAAGTCGTGGGCGATCCCGCCCGTGAGCTGACCCACCGCCTCCATCTTCTGCGACTGGCGCAGCCGCTCCTCGGTGCGGCGCTGCTCGGTGATGTCGCTGATGAAGCCCTCGAGCGCCTCGAGCTCGCCGTTCGCGCGCCGCACGCCCTGGCCGCGCTCCCGCACCCAGCGCTCCTCGCCGCCGCGCGTGCGCACCCGGTAGGTGAACTCGAACGGCCGGTTGAGCCGGACCGCGTCCTGGACCTGGCTCCAGACCAGCTCGCGGTCGTCCGGGTGCATGATGTCGGCCCAGCTGAGGGCGGCGGGCTCCTGCAGGTCGGCCGGCGCGTAGCCGGCGATCGCCCGGATGCCCTCGCTCACGTAGTCCATCGGCCAATGGGGCTCGTTGCGGCAGCGGTAGGCGAAGCCCGGCAGGTTGTCGAGGAGCGTGGAGAGCCGGCGCTCGCTCTCCTGCAGGGATTCCTCCGCCTGCTTGCGCTGCGAGATGTCGAAGACGAGGCCGCGCGCCCGCACCGCCTTGCCGTCCGGCGCGAAGTCGACCTGGCCGGTCTCGCGCATCCAGGCGGTCTGCCCGTCCGGCTTGTGGAACCGGTACTCCACGTCGTAGGCCCCGCCGCCCCGGGTGGCGGCCTCGAAGGCCGCGAGATAGGCCGTGCGGTCCTCCTCCGGGATGCGGTCGAGGAAGGCGCCGATGTCGCCGGAGGGCAGCCCGAGCACGTCGAGGGAGGTATCGGACCGGGTCACGCGGCCTGTGACCAGGTTCCAGTCCCAGGCCATCATCCGGCCGGCGCGGAGCGCCGAGGCGAGGCGCTCGTTCGTCTCCCACAGGACCGTCTGGGCCGCGCGGTGCTCGTGGATGTCGGTGAGGCTGCCGATCCATTCCCGCACCGACCCGTCCGGGTTCTTGAGCGGCGCCATGCGGGAGACGAACCAGCGGTACTGCCCGTCGGTGCGGCGGAGCCGAAAGCGGTTCTCGCCCGGCTCCGCCGAGGCCAGGATGCCGTTCCAGACCGCGAGGGCCTCGATGCGGTCCTCCGGGTGGACCTCGTCGATCCAGCCGTGCCCCTGGTAGGCGGCCCGGAACTCGCCCGGATGGGTGTCGCGCCCGAAGCCCTCCAGGATGAAGCCGTCCGCGTCCGCCCGCCAGATCATCGAGGAGCTCGCGGTCACGAGCGCGCGGTAGCGCTCCTCGCTCGCCTTCAGCTCGGCCTCGGCTTGGCGGCGCGCGGTGATGTCCGTGTAGGTCCGCACCGCGCCGCCGTCCGGCAGGGGCACGGTGCGGATCTCGAGCACCCTGCCGTCCGGGCGCACCCGCTCGTAGGAATCCCGGATCTCGTTGACGCCCCGGTTCTCCACCCATTGCCGGAAGGCGTCGTTGCTGCGGGCGAATTCCCCGCGGCTGAGCTGGTATTCGCGCACGGCGAGGAAGTTCGGCCGCTGCGCCAGGAGGTCTTCGGGCAGGTCGAGGAGCTCGAGAATCCGGTGGTTGTAGACCCGGACCGTCTCGGTCGCGTCGATCATCAGGAGGCCCTGGTCCATATGCTCGAGCGTCGCCTCGAACAGGGCCGCCTCCCCTCTCGCCTCGCTTTCGGCGCGCTTGTGGGCGGTGATGTCGACCGCGATCCCGCGATAGCCCCGGAACGTCCCGTCCGCCGCGAAGACCGGGCGCCCGCTCGACGCCACCCAGAGGGGCGTCCCGTCCGGCGCGACGACCTGGACCTCGAAGTTGCGGAAGGGCTCGCGGGCCTGCATCGTCGCGATGTGGTCCCGCCAGGGCGCGGCCGTGGGGTCGCCCCCGAGGATGTCCCAGGCCGGGCGGCCGATCACCTGGTCGATCGGATGCAGCGGCGCGCGCCCGTCGAGGCGCACGATCCGCAGGCCCTCGTCGGTCTCCCAGAACCACGCGGCCGCGATCTCCAGGAAATCCCGAAAGCGGTCCTCGCTCTCCCGCAGGGCCTGCTCGATCCGTCCCGCGCTCTGTTCCTCGTCAGGCTTCATCCGGCTTGATCCGTCCCGCGCTTCCGTCCCGGCCGGGCTTCGTTCCGCCCGTTCCGTCCCGCGCCCTGTTCCTCGTCAAGCGTCATCGCCGCTCGACCCGTCTCGCGCTGCGTCTCTCGTCAGGTTTCATCCTGCTCGACCCCTCCTGCGCTTCGGTCCGGTCCGGCTTCGTCCTGCTCGATCCGTCTGGCGCTCCGGTTCCCGCCAGGCTTCATGATGCCTCCACCTGGAACGCGTGCTTGTATCGGGAAGACCTTGCAAGATCGTATCATGCCGCAACGGAACGCGGATGGGCCAGATCGAGGTCTGCCGGACCGGGCCGCGGCCGCTACGGCCGCGCTGAAACCCAGGGGTCCGATCCCCGTTCGTCATTGAGAGGCTCCCAGACGGAGGAAGCGGGATGAATCCGACGATCACGGTGCAGAGTTCCAACGTCGACCTCGGCGAGATCCTGCCCCAGCACGCCCGCGAGGGCGTGGAACGGGTCGCAGGCAAGTATTTCGGCCAGCTCACCACGGCCGCCGTCCATTTCACCCGGGAAGGGCCGAGCTACCGCTGCACCGTCAACATGCAGATGAGCGGCACCAAGATGATGACAGGCGAGGGCCTGAGCGAGGACGCCTTCCAGGCCTTCAACACCGCGCTCGCCAAGGCCGGCAAGCAGCTCCGGCGCAAGAAGCGCGCGGTGCGCGAGGACAAGGGCACCCGGATCGACAAGGACATGATGCTCCGGGACGGCCTCGCGGCCCGGTAGGGCCACCCCCCGAAGCCCTCGGGCCGAAGACGCAGGCCGCCCGACCTCCCTTGCGCGGCGCCCGCCGGACAGTGGGTCGGGCGCGGGGTTGCGCCCCTACCCCTTCGCGTGGCGCACGCTGTCGAGGGAATGGCGGGTCAGGCGCGGGCCCGCCTTCATGACCTGACCGGGCAGCGTCCGCCCCAGCACCGCCTCGACCCGGCGCGAGACCGCGACGAGGGCGTCGAGGTCGATTCCCGTCTCGATGCCGAGCTCGTGCAGGAGATAGACGAGGTCCTCGGTGCAGATGTTGCCGGTGGCGCCGGGCGCGAAGGGGCAGCCGCCGATGCCGCCGACTGCCGCCTCGTAGCGGGTGATCCCGATCTGCAGCCCGTTCATCACGTTGGCGAGGCCGATGCCGCGGGTGTTGTGGAAGTGCAGGGTGATCTCGGTCGCAGGGGCCTGCCGCCGGATCGCCTCGACGCAGGCCGTCACGACCGGGGGCGTCGCCATGCCGGTGGTGTCGCCGAGGGAGAGCGTCCGGATGCCGAGATCCGCCAGCGCGGCCGCGATCCCGGCGACGCGTTCGGGCTCCACCTCGCCCTCGAACGGGCAGCCGAAGGCGGTCGCGATGGCGCCGTGCACATGGATCCCGTGCGCCCGGGCGATGTCCGCCATGACCCGGAAGCCTTCGAGGCTCTCCGCGACCGAGCGGTTGACGTTGGCCCGGTTGTGACTCTCGGAGGCCGAGAGGACCGTCACCATCTCGTCGACGCCCGCGGCTGCCGCCCGCTCCGCGCCCTTCGGGTTTGGGGCGAGGCAGGCGACCCGGACCCCCGTGGAGCGGTCGATCCCCGCCACCACCTCGGCGGCGTCGGCCAGCGCCGGCACGGCCCGGGGCGAGACGAAGGAGCTCGCCTCGATGCGCCGGAAGCCGGCGCGCACGAAGGCGTTGAGGATCTCGATCTTGGTCGCGGTCGGCACGAACAGGTCGAGCGCCTGGAACCCGTCGCGGGTGCCCACCTCCGTGACCAGAACCTCGCCCGGCAGACCGGCATAGGCCATCGTCGCTCTCCTTGCAGGGGATCCGCGCCCCGGCGGACCCTACGGACTCCGCCCGAGCCGAACAACCCGCCCGCCCGTTGCGCGGCGGACGAAGCCCGATATGGTGCCCCGGCACCCCTTCCGGAGTTCCAGGCCCGTGCCCCTCACCGGCATCCGCGTCGTCGACCTCACCCGCGTCCTCTCGGGGCCGTTCTGCACCGCGGTCCTGGCCGACATGGGCGCCGACGTGATCAAGATCGAGGCCCCGGGCGAAGGCGACCAGGTCCGGGCGCAGGGCTACTTGAAGGACGGCTATTCCTGGTACTTCGCCAACTTCAACCGCAACAAGCGCTCGATCACCCTCGACCTCTACAGCGACGAGGGGCGAGCGATCCTCGCGAAGCTCATCGCGACCGCCGACGTGGTGGTCGACAATTACCGCCCAGGCGTCATGGCCAAGATGGGCTTTCCCCCGGAGCGCCTGCAGGAACTCCGTCCCGGGATCATCGCGGCGAGCGTGAACGGGTTCGGGGCCACGGGCCCTTACGCCGAGCGCCCCTCCTTCGACTTCATCGCCCAGGCCATGAGCGGCTTCATGAGCCTCAACGGCCGCGAGGAGGACCCGCCGCTGCGGGCCGGGCCGCCGGTGAGCGATCTCGTGGCCGGGCTCTACGGGGCGCTCGGCATCGCGGCGGCCCTGGTGCGGCGGGAACGGAGCGGGCGCGGCGAGACCCTGGACGTGAGCCTGCTCGGCGGATTGGTGAGCTTCCTCGGTTTCCACGCCACCAATTTCTTCGCCAGCGGCACGGTGCCGCCGCGCACCGGCAACGACCACCCGATCGCCGCTCCCTACGGCCTCTTCCGCACGGCCGACGGCGAGGTCGCGATCGCACCGTCGAGCGACGTGTTCTACGCCCGCCTCATGGCGGCGCTCGGGCTCGAGGAGGAGGCGAAGGATCCGGCCTTCGCGACGAACGACCTGCGGATCGAGAACCGCGCGGCGATCAACGCCCTGATCGAATCCCGCACCGCGATGCAGCCGAGCGCGCACTGGATCGAGGTCCTGAACAGGGCCGGCGTGCCCTGCGGCCCGCTCCTGCACATGCAGGAGGTGTTCGAGGACCCGCAGGTGCGCCACCAGCGCATGGCCGTCACCTACGACCAGCCCGAGGCCGGTCCCGTGACCGTGCTGAGCCTGCCGGTCAACTTCACCGAGGAGCCGTTCCGGATCCGCCGCCCGGCGCCCGCCCTGGGCGAGCACACGGGGGAAGTCCTCGCCGAGATCGGCGTCGCGCCCGAGGAGGTCGCGCGGCTGCGCGGGAAGGGCGTGATCTGAGCCGGGGCGCGGCGGCAGGGTCCGGCGCCGTTGCGGGAATGGGGCGCGGTCCGAGGGGCTACTGCCCGAGATTCATCGTCCGCGGAAGCCAGAGCGCGATGTCGGGGAAAAGGATCAGGATCACGGTCGCGAGCGCCATGATGGCCATGTAGGGCATGGCGGCGCGGTTGATCTCCTCCATGGGGGCCTTGGTGATCGACTTGATCACGAGGAGGTTCAGCGCCACCGGCGGGCTGATCAGCGCCATCTCGAGGTTGATGGTGAGCAGCACTCCATACCAGATCTTGTTGATCGCGAGGTGCTCCAGAACCGGGATCAGCACCGGGGTGGTGATCAGGATGATCGCGAAGGATTCGAGCACGAGGCCGAGCAGGAACAGCAGCACCATCGCGGCGACGAGGAACAGCAGCGTCGAGACCTGATAGGTCGCGACGAGCTCCACGATCTCGTTGGGGATCCGCAGGATGGTGAGCATGTGCCCGAACATCGCCGCCCCGATGATGATCAGGAACAGCATCGCGCTCGTCTTGGTGGCCTCGGAGACGCAGTCCCAGATGTCCTTGAGCGACAGCGTCCGGTAGATCACGGCGCCCACGACGAGCGCGTAGAGCGCGCCCGTGGCGGCGGCTTCGGTGGCCGTGAAGATGCCGAGATACATGCCGCCGAGCACGAAGGGCGGCAGGGTCAGGGCCCAGAACGACCGGCGCAAGGACGCCGCGATCTCCTTGAGGCTCGCGCGCTCCGGGCGCCGGTAATCGGGCCCCAGGCTCCGCTCCCGGCGCCATTCGACCGCCACCGCATAGGCCGCGAACATCCCGGCCAGCATCAGGCCCGGGAACACGCCCGCCATGAACAGGCCGCCGATCGAGGTCTCGGCCACGAAGGCGTAGAGGACCATCGGGGTCGAGGGCGGGATCAGGATCCCGAGAGTGCCGCCCGCCGCCACGACCCCGTACACTGTGCGGGGGTGATAGCCGTATTTCAGCATCTGGGGCACCGCGATCGCCCCGATGGTGAGCGCCGTCGCGATGCTCGACCCCGAGATCGCCGCGAAGATCGCGCAGGCTCCGACCGTCGCGACCGCGAGCCCCCCGGGCAGGTGCCGCACGAGCGTGTGGGCGGTGGCGTAGAGGTCGTCGACGACGCGGCCCCGCACCATGAACTGGGCCATCAGCATGAAGAGCGGGATCGCGACGAGGAGGTAGGAGTTCACCTGGCCGAACACGAACTCGCCGACCGTGCCGAGGTCGCCCTTGGCGAAGGCGAGCACGGCGGCCGAGAACACCGCCATGCCGGCAAACATCGGCATGCCGAGATAGAGGAAGGCGATCAGGGCCGCGAGGACGATCAGGAAGGTCATCGCAGCTCCCCGCCGCAGGACGCCGGGCGCCGGATCGTGCGGGCTCCTCGTGCACGGTCTCGGCTTGGCGACATTGCATGCCGGATCGTGCGGGCTCCTCGTGCACCGTCCCGGCTCGGTGCCACCGCACGCCGGGTCATGCGGGCTCCTCGTGCGCGGTCTCGGCCATGTCGCGCGGCCTCAAACCCAGCATCGCGCACAGGAACTGGGTCCCGGCGACGAGGAGGAGGAGCGCGAAGCCTGCCGGGATCAGGGCCTGCACGGCCCAGAGCGGCACCTCGGGGATCTGGTTCGAGAGCACGCCGATCATGCGGCTGAACTCCACCATCTCGATCCCCTCGACCACGAAGATCGCGCCCGAGATCAGCACGGTCGCGAGCCCGAACAGCAGGAGGAGCCGCCGTCCCGGGGCGGAGAGGCGCGTCGCCAGCCAGTCGATGCCGATATGGTCGCCGCGGCGCTGCACCTCGGGCAGCGCCAGCATCACGGACATCACGAGGAGCCAGCCGACGGCCTCGTCGATCCAGGGCTGGGGCCGGTTGAAGAAGTAGCGCGTCACCACCGAGGCGGTGACGAGCCCGAAGATCGCGAGCGTGGTGAGGCCGGCGAGGACGAGGGCGGCGCGGCTCAGGCCCGCGACGGCGCGCTCGATCAGGCGCGCAACGCGCTGGGGCGCGGAGAGCGTCTCGGCCTCGGGAGGGTTCGGCGGGGACATCGCAGGGCTCGCGGCGGACACGGGAGGGCCGCCCCGTCCCGCGACGGAGCGGCCCCGGGTTTCGGACCGCCTGCGGTCAGAGCTTGCCGATGGCGTCGAGGAGCTTCTGGCCGTCCTGCGGGGCCTGCTTGAGGAACTCGTCGAGGACGGGCTTCTGCATCGCGGCCTTCCAGGTCTCGACCTCGGCCGGGGTCTGGACGTGGACCTGCATGCCCTTCTCGGCGAGGATCTTCTCGGCCTCGGCCGCGGTCTTCTCGGTCACGTCGAAGGCGGCGAGCTCGGTCTTGCGGGCGGCCTTGGCGAGCGCCTCCTGGTGGGCGGGCGCGAGGTCGCTCCACCATTTCGGGTTCACGTAGACGTGATACCAGACCATGAAGTACGGCGCGACGGTGCCGTATTTCTGGACCTCATAGAAGCGCCGGCTCACGCCCGCCGACACGTCCGTGAGGGCCGCGTCGAGCACGCCCGATTGCAGCGCCTGGTAGACTTCCGGCGCCGGCATCGCCGACGGCGCGGCGCCGATCGCCGTGAACGCGGTGTCGGCGAGCTTGTTGAGGCCGCGGATCTTCACGCCCTTGAAGTCGTCGGGCTTCACGAGCGGCGCCCTGCCGGAGGTGAACACCGTCGAGCGCGTGGTGTAGAGCCACATCAGGTTCCTGACGCCGCGCTGCTCGAGCTTGGCCTCCAGCATCTTGGCGGCCGGGCTGTCGAACCAGTTGCGGATCTTCGCCAGGTCGGTGAGGTAGTAGGGGATCACCGTGACGTTCATCTCGGGGATGGTCGATCCCCACTGGAAGTTCACGGAGGCCGCCGCCTCGACGGCGCCGCGCGCCACGGAGGGGTGGTTCTCGGCGGCCTTGGCGGCCTGCTCGGCCGGGAAGACCTGGACCTCGACGGCCCCGTTGGTGGTGGCCTTCACCTCCTGGGCGAAGCTCTCGATCAGCTTGTGGACGTGGTGGCCGGTCGGCACCGGATGCGAGATGCGCATCACGACGGGCTTCTGCTGGGCCTGGGCCGCGAAGGCGGTGAGCGCGGTCAGGCCGAGGGCGAGGAATGAGCGGCGAAGCAAGGCTGAACCCTCCCTTGATGATGGTCTTGGACCCGCGCCGGCGGGCCGCCGGGGCTTCCTTACAGGAGATTTCCCGGCCTGGGCAGGGGGATGGGGCGTCGAGCGCGGCCGTCGGGACGGGAGGTCTACGCCCGGCGCGGGGCGGCGGCTCAAGCCAGGCCGTCCGGCAGCGCCGGCGGGAGGTCTGACCCCGGCGCGGCGCCGCTGCCCCGACCCGACTGTCCGGCGACGCCGGCGGGAGGTCTACGCCCCGCGCGGGGCGGCTGCGCCCGGGCGGGCCTGTCGCGGAGGCGGGCGTGCCGCTAAGGTCCCGCGCCTCGGTGGCGGATCATGGGAGGACGCGGTGGCGGACTGGAGCCCTGGGCTGTACCTGAAGTTCGAGGACGAGCGCACCCGCCCGGCGGTCGACCTCCTCGCCCGCGTGCCGCTGGACGGCGCCCGGCGCTGCATCGATGTCGGCTGCGGGCCCGGCAACAGCACGGAGCTCGTCGCGGCGCGCTTCCCCGATGCGACGGTCACGGGGCTCGACTCCTCGCCCGCGATGGTCGCCAAGGCCCGGGACCGCCTGCCGGGCCTCGCCTTCGAGACCGGCGAGATCGAGGCCTGGGAGCCGCGCGAGCGCTTCGACCTCGTCTTCGCCAACGCGGTGTTCCATTGGGTGCCGGACCACGCCGCCCTGCTGCCGCGGCTCGCGGGCACCCTCGCGCCCGGCGGCTGCCTCGCGGTCCAGATGCCCAACAACCTCGACGAGCCCTCGCACCGGCTCATGCGCGAGACGGCCCTCGACGGCCCCTGGGCGGGCACACTCGCCACCGCCGCGGGCATGCGCGAGGAGATCGGCTCCTTCGAGGACTATTACGGCTGGCTGCGCGGGGCCGGGTGCCGGGTGGATCTCTGGCAGACCACCTACGTGCACGCCCTCGACGGCGCCGCCGCGATCGTGGAGTGGTTCAAGTCCACGGCGCTCAGGCCCTACCTTGACCCGCTCGCGCCGGAGGAGCGGGAGGCGTATCTCGCCCGCTACCTCGCCGCAATCGAACGCGCCTATCCCGAGCAGGCGGACGGCAAGGCGCTCCTGCGCTTCCCGCGCCTGTTCATGGTGGCGCAGCGGATCTGACGCGGCGCGGCCCGGGCCGAGACGCCGTGCTCACGCAGGCCTGCAGGAGGTCAGATCGCGATGCCGTGCTCGCGCAGGGCGGCGGCGACGTCCAGGGGCTCGCTGTAATGGATCGCGTGCATGCCCAGCGACCGGGCCGTCTCGATGTTGTGGAGGGAATCGTCGATGAACACGCACTCCGCCGGCGCGAGGCCGTAGCGGCGGAAGAACAGGTCGAAGATCGCGCGGTCCGGCTTGATGAGCCGCTCGTCGCCGGAGACCACGACGCCGCGGAAGCTCTTCAGGAAGGGATGGATCTCTTGCGCCTCACGGAACTTGTCGCTCGAGAAGTTGGTGATCGCATAGGTCGGGATCCCGGCCCGGACGAGGCGCTCCAGCACCGCGACGTTGTCCTCGAACACGCCCTCGACGGTCTCGTGCCAGCGCTCGTGAAAGGCGCGGATCTGGGCCTCCCATTCCGGGTGGCGCGCCACGAGGAGCGCCACCGCCTCGTCCCAGCTGCGGCCGCGGTCCTGCTCGACGTTCCATTCGTTGGTGCAGACCTCGCGCAGGAACCATTCCATCTGATCCTCGTCCGCAAAGACCTTGCGGTAGAGGTTGCGCGGGTTCCAGCGCAGCAGGACGTTGCCGATGTCGAACACGACGGTGGTGGGAGCGGACACGGGACCTCCGGGGATGGTGGCGGGTTCCGCTTAGCCTGTCTTTCGGGCCGAAGCCATATCCCGGCGCAAAGGTGCGGAGCATGAGCCTTGGGTGACGTCAACCTCGCCTCGTCTGCCTCTGGAAGGGCCGCCTCGTGAGCCCCTTCGGCCCCGCCCGACTTCACGCAGTGGGTACCGCATCGTGAGCGACGTCAGCCTGCTGCAATACGCGCTCGTCGCCGTGACGGCGTTCGCGGCCGCCACCATCGGCGGGATCACGGGCTATGGCGGCGGGCTGCTGCTGCCGCTCGTGCTCGTGCCGATCGTCGGGGCGCAGGCGATCGTGCCGATCATCGGGATCTCGGCCCTGTTCACCAACACGAGCCGCGTCCTCGCCTTCCGCGCGGACGTCGACCGGCGCCTCGCAGGGCCGATCATCCTGTGCGCGGTGCCCACCTGCGTGCTCGGCGCCTACGGCTTCACGCTCCTCACCGGGCCCGGCGCGGCGCTCCTGATCGGCACCATGCTGGTGGTGCTCGTGCCGGCGCGGCGGCTGCTCGCGCACCTGAAGGTCCGCCTCGGCCGCCCCGGCGTCGCGGTCGCGAGCGCGGGCTACGGCGTGCTCGTCGGCGGCACCACGGGGGCCGGGATCGTGCTGCTCTCGATCCTCATGATGGCGGGCCGTCAAGGCCGCGCGGTGATCGCCACCGACGCCCTCGTGTCGATCGCGGTCGGGCTCGTGAAGACCGCCTCGTTCCAGGCCTTCGGGGCGCTGTCGCTCGATTCCTGGATCATGGCCGCGGTGATCGGCGCCGCCGGCACGCCCGGCGCCTTCGTGGCCAAGCGCCTGACCGAGACCCTGTCGGTCCGGGTCCACAACGCGATCCTCGAGGCCGCCATCATGATTGGCGGCCTCATCCTGATCGCGCAGGGGCTGCGGGCCTGAATCGGACGAAAGGCTCGGCGCGAAGCGCTTCGCCCTTCGCTTGCCCGCCGATGGGCGGAGGGAGGGCCCCTCCCCTCACCCGCCGATGTTGAAGCCCGCGAGCGCCGCCATGTTGACGAGGTCGGTGTCGGTGGCGCCGAGCGAGGCGATCTGGACCGGCCGGTCGAGGCCGACGATGAGCGGCCCCAGCACCATGGCGCCGCCGAGTTCCTGCAGCATCTTGGTCGAGATCGAGGCGGAGTGGAACGCCGGCATCACGAGCACGTTGGCGGGCCCCGTGAGGCGGCTGAACGGGTACTGGGCGAGGAGGTCGCGGTTCAGCGCCACGTCGGCCGCCATCTCGCCGTCGTACTCGAAATCGACTCGCATCCCGTCGAGGATGCGCACCGCATCCTGGACCTTCTCGGCCCGCTCGGCCCTGGGCTGCCCGAAGGTCGAGAACGAGAGCATCGCGACCCGGGGCTCGTAGCCGAGGCGCCGGGCGACGCCCGCGGCCTCGATCGCGATCCCGGCGAGTTCCTCGGCGTTTGGCATCTCGTGGATCGCCGTGTCGGCGACGAGCACCGTACGGCCGCGCGCGAGGCAGATCGACACGCCGATGACCCGGTGCCCGGGCTTGGCGTCGATCACGTGCTGCACGTCGGCGAGCGCGATCGAGTAGTTGCGGGTCGCGCCCGTCACGAGGGCGTCCGCGTCGCCCAACGCCACCATGGAGGCCGCGAAATGGTTGCGGTCCTGGTTGATCATGCGCTGGCAGTCGCGGAACAGGTAGCCCTTGCGCTGCAGGCGCGCGTAGAGGAACTGGGCGTAGACGCTGTTGCGCTTGGACAGACGGGCGTTGTGGATCTCGATGCCCTCGCGGCCCTCCAGTTCGATGCCCGCGTTCGTCGCGGTCTCGCGCACGCGCTCCTCGCGCCCGACCAGGATCGCGGTGCCAAGGCCCTGGTTGACGTAAGAGATCGCGGCGCGGATCACCGCCTCCTCCTCGCCCTCCGCGAACACCACGCGTTTGGGGTACTTGCGCACGCGCTCGAAGATGCGGTTGAGGGTGCCCGCGACCGGATCGCGGCGGGCGGAGAGCTGGGCCTTGTAGGCGTGCATGTCCGCGATGGGCTTGCGCGCCACGCCTGTGTCCATGGCGGCCTTCGCGACCGCGAAGGGCACCGTGTGGATGAGGCGGGGGTCGAAGGGGACGGGAATGATGTATTCGCGCCCGAAGCGCGGCCGCGAACCCTGGTAGGCGGCCGCGACCTCGTCGGGCACGTCCTCGCGGGCCAGAGACGCGAGCGCCTCCGCGGCCGCGATCTTCATGCTCATGTTGATCGAGGAGGCCTGCACGTCGAGCGCCCCGCGGAAGATGTAGGGGAAGCCGAGGACGTTGTTGACCTGATTGGGATAGTCCGAGCGGCCGGTCGCCATGATGGCGTCGTCGCGGATCTGGGCCACTTCTTCCGGCGTGATCTCCGGGTCCGGGTTCGCCATCGCGAAGATGATCGGCTTGTCCGCCATGGAGCGGATCATCTCCGGGGTGAAGGCGCCCTTCACGGACAGGCCGAACACCGCGTCGGCACCTTCGAGCGCGTCGGCCAGCGTGCGGGCGGAGGTCTCGACCGCATGCGCCGACTTCCACTGGTTCATGCCCTCCTCGCGGCCCTTGTAGACCACGCCCTTCGTGTCGCAGAGGATCACGTTGTTGGGCGAGAAGCCCATGGCCTTGAGGAGTTCGGTGCAGGCGATGCCGGCGGCGCCCGCCCCGTTCACCACGAGCTTCGACTCGCGCATGTCGCGGCCGGTGAGGTGGAGCGCGTTGATGAGGCCCGCGGCGGCGATGATCGCGGTGCCGTGCTGGTCGTCGTGGAAGACCGGGATGTCCATCAGCTCCTTGAGCCGGTCCTCGATGATGAAGCACTCGGGCGCCTTGATGTCCTCGAGGTTGATGCCCCCGAAGGTGGGCCCGAGATAGCGCACGGAGTTGATGAAGGCGTCCGCGTCCTCTGTCCCGACCTCGAGGTCGAAGGAGTCGATGTCGGCGAAGCGCTTGAACAGCACCGCCTTGCCTTCCATCACGGGCTTCGAGGCCATGGCGCCCCGGTTGCCGAGGCCGAGGATCGCGGTGCCGTTCGAGATCACGGCCACGAGGTTGCCCTTGGCGGTGTATTCGTAGGCGAGCGCCGGGTTCTCGGCGATCGCGAGCACCGGCACGGCGACGCCCGGCGAATAGGCCAGGGATAGGTCGCGCTGGGTCGCCATGGGCTTGGTGGCCACGACCTCGAGCTTGCCGGGCCGCCCTTGCGCGTGGAACTGGAGCGCTTCCTGCTCGGTGAAGGTGGGGCGGTTGCGGCGGGCGGGGCGTTGCTCTGTCATGGCTTCCTGGAACTTTGGCGTTTCCTCGGGGGCCGCGACCTTAAGGCACAGTGAGGCCGCTTCCAAGCGCCGTCTCGGGGCGGCCGACCCGGCGCCCGGCGCAACCCTCGCGCGCTCGGGCAGCCGCTTATCCACATGTCCCCACCCGAATCGGGCCGGACCCCGTGACGCGGATGAACGGGGCGGCCCGATTTGGTAGGGTGGCCGGATGTCGAGCCCCGCCGCGTACCGTTCCGCCGTCATGGACAGGCCCCCCACACCCGAGGACCGCCCGGCGGCCCCTCCCGGCCTGGATGCAGCGGGGCGCAGCCCGGCCCCGGCGGAGGCGGATCCCGCCCGGGTCACGCCCATGATGGCCCAGTACATCGAGATCAAGGCCGCCAACCCGGACTGCCTGCTGTTCTACCGGATGGGCGACTTCTACGAGCTGTTCTTCGAGGACGCCGAGATCGCGAGCCGGGCGCTCGGAATCGTGCTGACTAAGCGCGGCAGGCACCAGGGCGCCGACATCCCCATGTGCGGGGTGCCGATCGACCGCGCCGACGACTACCTCCAGCGCCTGATCGCGCTCGGCCATCGGGTCGCGGTCTGCGAGCAGACCGAGGACCCCGCCGAGGCCAGGAAGCGCGGGCCCAAATCCGTGGTCCGCCGGGACGTGGTCCGCCTCGTCACCCCGGGGACCATCACGGAGGACCGCCTCCTCGACCCGGCCCGCGCCAACCTCTTTCTCGCCATCGCCCGCCGCCGGGTCTCCGACGCGGAATGGCGCTACGGGCTCGCGGCGGTCGACATCTCGACCGGGCGCTTCACGCTCTCGACCTGCGACGCGGCCGGGCTCCCGGCCGAGATCGCCCGCCTCGACCCGCGCGAGATCGTCGTGCCGGACGCGGTCCACGACGATCCCGGCCTGCGCTCCCTGTTCGCCGAGACCCGCGCGGCCGTCACCCCCCTCCCTCGCGAAGGGCTCGACCCGGCTTCCGCCGAGCGGCGCCTGAAGGACCATTTCGCCGTCGCGACGCTCGACGCCTTTGGGACCTTCGACCGGGCCGAGCTCGCGGCCGCGGGCAGCGCCCTGTTCTATGTCGAGAAGACCCAGCTCGACAGCCGCCCCGTCCTGCAGCCGCCGGCGCGCGAGAGTTCGGCCGCGACGCTCGCGATCGACGCCGCCACGCGGGCCAACCTGGAGCTCACCCGGACGCTCTCGGGCGAGCGGGCCGGGAGCCTGCTCGCCACCATCGACTGCACCGTGACCCCGGGCGGCGCGCGGCTCCTCGCCGAGCGCCTCGCCGGGCCGCTCACGGACGTGGCCGCGATCCGGCGCCGGCAGGACGCGGTCGCGTTCCTGGTCGAGGGCTCCGATCTGCGCGAGCGCCTGCGCGCGACCTTGCGTCAGGCCCCGGACCTCGCCCGCGCCCTCTCCCGCCTCGGGCTCGGCCGCGGCGGGCCGCGCGACCTCGCGGCCCTGCGCGACGGGCTCTTCGCGGCCCGCGACGGCGCGCTGGCCCTCACCCTCTCGCCCGACCTGCCGGACGAGCTCAGCCAGGCGGCGTCGGCTCTGCGCGCGGTCGACACCGGCATCGCGGCCGCGCTCGCCGAGGCGCTCGCCGACGACCTGCCGCTTCTCAAGCGCGACGGCGGCTTCATCCGCGCCGGCTTCAACGCCGAACTCAACGAGGCGCGCGAGCTGCAGCAGGATTCGCGCCGCTTCATCGCCGCGCTCCAGGGCCGCTACGCCGCCGAGACCGGGTGCCGGACGTTGCGGGTCAAGCACAACCACATGATCGGCTACTACGTGGAGGTGCCCCAAGCCGTCGGCGAGGACCTGCTCAAGGCGCCCTTCAAGGACGTGTTCGTCCACCGCCAGACCATGGCGGGGGCGATGCGCTTCTCGACCGTGGAGCTCGGCGAGCTTGAGGCCAAGATCGCCTCGGCCGCCGACCGGGCGCTTCGCATCGAGCTCGGCCTCTTCGACGCCCTCGCCGAGCGCCTGCTGCGGGCGTCCCCGGAGATCGGGGCCTGCGCGGACGCACTCGCGGTCGTCGACGTCACCGCGGCGCTCGCGGACCTCGCCGCCCGGCTCGACTGGGCGCCCCCGCGGGTCGATGCGAGCCTTGCCTTCCGGCTCGTCGGGGCCCGCCACCCGGTGGTCGAGGCGGCGCTGAAAGGGTCAGGCACCCCCTTCATCGCCAACGACAGCGACCTCTCCGGCATCGATGCCGGGCGGATCCTGCTCGTCACCGGCCCCAACATGGGCGGCAAGTCCACGTACCTGCGCCAGAACGCGCTCCTCGTCGTGCTGGCCCAGATGGGCTCCTTCGTGCCGGCGCGGGCGGCCCATATCGGCGTCGTCGACCGCCTGTTCTCCCGCGTCGGCGCCGCCGACGACCTCGCGCGGGGGCGCTCGACCTTCATGGTCGAGATGGTCGAGACCGCCGCGATCCTGAACCAGGCCACCGCCCGCTCCCTCGTGATCCTCGACGAGATCGGCCGCGGCACCGCGACCTTCGACGGGCTCTCCATCGCCTGGGCCGCGATCGAGCACCTCCACGACGTCAACCGGTCCCGCGCCCTGTTCGCGACCCATTTCCACGAGCTGACCGTGCTGGCCGAGCGCCTGGAGCGCCTCGCCAACGCGACCCTCAAGGTCACGGAATGGAACGGCGAGGTGGTGTTCCTGCACGAGGTGGTGCCGGGCGCCGCCGACCGCTCCTACGGCCTCCAGGTCGCCCGCCTCGCCGGCCTGCCCCCGGCCGTGACCGAGCGAGCGCGGACGATCCTGAGCGAGCTCGAGCGCACCGACCGGGAGAAGCCGAAGCGCGCCGTCGTCGAGGACCTGCCGCTCTTCGCGGCGCCCGTGCGCGCGGCGCCCCCGAAGCCGGCGCCGCCCCCGGCCCGCGATGCCCTGCGCGACGCCCTCGACGCCCTCGACCCGGACGAGATGACCCCGCGCGAGGCGCTCGACGCGCTCTACCGGCTCAAGGCGGAGCGCAAGAAGGGCTGAAGCGCAACGCCCCGGTCGTGGCGGCGAGGCGAGGTGAGGATCGCAGGAGGGGCCGATGCGCGGCACCTGACCGGTCACGGCGGTGGGGCGAGGCGCGCAAGATCGGCTGAAGCGCGGCGCCCGCCCCTTACGGCCGCGGGACGATGGCGAGGATCTGCACCACCCGCCGCGTGTCCGGATCGACGACTGCGACGCCGGCCGCGATCCTGAGGTAGCGCAGGCCGCGGGTCGCCGGCACCAGCGTCGTCACGGGACCCGGGAAGGCCTGGAGCGGAATGTCGAGGGGGACCATGGTCCCGAGGACGGGCGGCGCCGCGAGGACGACCGGTCCCGCCGGGTCGCGGGCGAGGATGTCCCGGAACAGGGCCTCCTCCTCGGGCAGGAAGCTGATCGCCGGCGGGGCCGCGGGCTGGGCGAGGGCAGGCAGCGCCGCGAGGAGACCTGCAACGAGGGCGCTTGCGGCCAGGAGAGCCCGCGCGCGGGCTGCCCGGTGTCCCGAGCCTCCGGAGCGGTCCACCGCCACGGGTTCAGCCCTGCGCCTGGGATGGGGCGCGCAGGCCCCGGTTCTGGAACGGCATGAAGGTGAGGGTGTCGATCGAGGGCGGCCCGGCGCCGTCCCGGCAGGCGATCACGTAGTCGAGCGCCTGCTGCACGCCGCGTTCGGTGTAGGGCTTGGAGATGACCCCGTGGGCATCGGTGAAGTCGTCCGGGATGCGCTTGGCGTTGGCGGTCATGAACAGCACCATGATGCCGTGCTCGCGGGCGAGGCTGCGCGCGACCTCGACCCCGGTCGGGCCGTCGGCGAGGTGGATGTCCACGAAGGCGAGGTCGGGCCGGCACTCGGCGCCGAGGGCCAGCGCCTCCTCCGAGGAGGCCGCGATCCCGACGACGCTGTGGCCGGAATCCTGCAGCAGGCTTTCGAGCTCGAGCGCGATCAGGATCTCGTCCTCGACGATGAGAATCTGAAGGGAGGAATCCATGCTCAAGGCCGCACGTCCTGGCGATGCGGGCCGGTCGCCCGTCCTTCGGAGACAGGTGTCGTTCTCACAGCTGCGCTTCCTCCGCGTTCAGGGGAACCGTGACCACGGCACGCGTCCCGGGCTGCGCGTCCTCCCAGTCGATGCGGGCGCGCAACTGCCGAACGAGCATCTCGATCAGGGTCTTGCCGAATCCGCGCCCGGAGGCGCCCTGCGCCTCGAGCCCGATGCCACCATCCTCAATCACAATGCACACGTCGCCGTCGAGTTTCGCGACCCGGACCGCGACGCGGCCCCGGCTGCCGTCCGGATAGGCATGTTTGAGCGCATTGCCTACGATCTCGTTGACGAGGAGCGCGAGCGGCGTCGCCTTGGCGGCCGAGATGGTGACGGGAGCGACGTCGAGGTCAAGTGTGATCCGATCCTTGGGGAGAGCCGTCATGAGGTCGGCGGTGAGGTCGCCGATGAACTCCTTGAGGTCGAAGCGGCTCACGTCGCCCGCGGGATAGAGCAGGCGGTGCACCGTGGAGAGGGCGCTGATCCGCTCCGCCATGTTGAGCAGCACGCGCCGCGTCGCTTCGTCGGGCGACTGGCGCGCCTTCAGGAGCACCAGCGAGGACACCACCTGGAGGTTGTTCTTCACCCGGTGGTCGACCTCGTGGAGGAGCGCGGAGGTCTGGTCGAGGGCCTCCTGCAGATCGCGGGTGCGCTGCGCCACGAGGTCCTCGAGGATGTCCCGGCTGCGGTTGAGATCCTGCTCGGCCTGCTTCTTGGCGCTGATGTCGGCCTGCGAGGCGAAGAAGTAGAGGAGATCCCCCTCCTCGTTGCGCACCGGGCTGATCACGAGCGCGTTCCAGAACGGGGACCCGTCCTTGCGGTGGTTGAGGAGCTCGACCTCCACGTCCTCCCCCGCGGCGACCGCCGCGCGCACCGCGTCGATCGCGGCCGGATCGGTGTCGGGCCCCTGCAGGAAGCGGCAGTTGCGTCCCACGACCTCGTCCTGCGCGTAGCCCGTGAGGTTCAGGAAGGCGTCGTTCACGAAGATGATCGGATTGTCGTCGCGGCGCGGGTCGGTGATGACCATCGCCATCCGCGTCGCCCGGAAGGCCGCGGTGAACGGGTCGCCCAACCCCTCTTCGATCTCGCGTGCGGACCCGAGATCGGGTGCGCGGGACTTCTCCGACATGGCGGTCCCTACAGACACATACGCAACTTCCGCCGCTCGAAGGCGCCCGCCGGGGCGGGCCCACGCGATCATGCCCCCGCCGGTCGGGCCGCTCCGCGCGAGCGAACCTGCCGGGGCGGGAGCGCTGTCCGCCCGGACCTCCCCTCGGGGGCCTGTCCTCGATCGGGCAGGCCCCTGCGCCGCACCGCAAGAGCCGACGTTCCGGCCATAACGTCCCTTAACGCGAACGGCGCGCTCCGGTTCCATCGAAAACCGCCGATTCATGCTCGCACACCCTGATCGCCCCTCCCCGCGGGCCGCCGCTCAGGGCTGCCCGCGATGGCCGGTGCCGTGTCCCGAGCCGTGCCCCTGATGCGCCCCGTGCTCCTGCCCGGTCCCGTAGCCGCGCAGGGCCGCGTAGCGGCGCACCTGCTCGGAGGTCAGCACCTCGACGGTCGAGAGATGATATTTCAGGTGCGCCGCCCGCAGGGCCGCCTGGGTCGTCCCGATGGCGCCGGTGGCCTCGGCGAGGTTCGCGGGCGTGGCGCGGCGCTCGGCGAAGAGACGGTCGAGTTCCGCCTCCTGCGCGATCAGCCGCTCGCCCAAGGGAACGGCCTCGTCCCGCATGGCGGCGTAGAGCTCCCGCACCCGGCGCGCCTGCGGCTCGGTGAGGCTCAAGGATCCGGCGAGTTCCAGGACATGGACCGGGCCCGGATAGCCGTTGAGCTCGGCCGGGAGCGCGAGGCCCATGCCGCGTCCGGCGCGCAGATCCGCGATCTGCTGCTCGGACAGCCCCTTCACGGCCCGCCCCTCCATTCCCGCGTAGGGCGCGGGCGCCTGCCCCTGATGCTGCGGCGGCTCGTGTCCCCGAGGCTGCGCCTGTCCATGTCCCTGATGCTGCGCCTGCGCGGCGCCGGCGGCGAGGAGGGCGAGCCCGATCAGGCTCGAGCGAAGCGACGTCATGGGAGGCTCCCGACAACGGTTGGTTGAGGCTAGGCGAGGCCCGGCCGGAAGGCTAAGCTTGGTGCTTGAGCTTGCCGGGATCGTAGGGTGATGGTCGCACGGGTTTCAACCGTCGCGTTCGAGGGCATCGAGGCACGGGCCGTCGACGTGCAGGTGCAGATCGCGCCCGGCAACGTCGCCTTCACGGTCGTGGGGCTCCCCGACAAGGCGGTCGCGGAATCGCGCGAGCGGGTGCGGTCCGCGCTCAATGCCTCGGGGCTGGCGCTGCCCGCGAAGCGCATCACCGTGAACCTCGCCCCCGCCGATCTCCCGAAGGAGGGCAGCCATTACGACCTGCCGATCGCGCTCGGCATCATGGCGGCGATCGGCGCCCTGCCCGGCGACGCCCTCGACGGCTTCACGGTCCTAGGGGAACTCGCCCTCGACGGCTCGATCACCGCGGTCGCGGGCGTGCTCCCGGCCGCCATCGCGGCCAACGGGCGCGGGCACGGGCTCATCTGCCCGGCCGCCTGCGGGCCCGAGGCCGCCTGGGCCGGCGGCGCGATCGACATCCTGGCCCCGCGCTCGCTGATCCAGCTCGCCAACCACTTCAAGGGCACGCAGGTGATGGGGCGCCCCGAGCCCGCCATCGCGCCGCAGCCGGGGGCGCTGCCGGACCTGCGCGACATCAAGGGCCAGGAGAGCGCCAAGCGGGCCCTGGAGATCGCAGCGGCCGGCGCCCACGCGCTGCTGTTCTCGGGGCCGCCCGGCGCGGGAAAATCCATGCTGGCCCAGCGCCTGCCCTCGATCCTGCCGCCGCTCGCCCCGCGCGAGCTGCTCGAAGTCTCGATGATCCAGTCGGTGGCGGGGTCCTTGAGCAACGGCGCGCTCTCGGACCGGCGCCCGTTCCGCGCGCCGCACCATTCCGCCTCCATGGCGGCGCTCGTCGGCGGCGGCATCAACGCCCGGCCCGGCGAGGTCTCGCTCGCGCACCGCGGCGTGCTCTTCCTCGACGAGTTGCCCGAGTTCCAGCCCCAGGTGCTCGATTCGCTCCGCCAGCCGCTGGAGACCGGCGAGGTGCTGATCGCGCGGGCCAACCACCGCGTCACATATCCGGCCCGGTTCCAGCTCGTCGCCGCCATGAACCCGTGCCGCTGCGGGCAGGCGACCGAGCCCGGCTACGTCTGCCGCCGGCAGCCGAACGAGCGCTGCATGGCGCAGTACCAGGCGCGCCTGTCGGGCCCGCTCCTCGACCGCATCGACCTCGTGATCGAGGTGCCCGCCGTGAGCGCCGCCGACCTCATCCTGCCCCCGCCCGCGGAAGGATCCGCGGAGGTCGCGGCCCGCGTCCGGGCGGCGCGGGAGATCCAGGCGAAACGCTATGCGGCCCTCGGCGCGGACGGCGTGACCACGAACGCCGCCTGCCCGGCGCCGCTGCTCGAAGAGGTGGCGCGGCCCGACGCGGACGGCTTGAGCCTCATCCGCGACGCGGCGGACGCCATGCGTCTGTCCGCCCGCGGCTTCCACCGGGTGCTGAAGGTCGCGCGCACGCTCGCCGACCTCGACGGGGAGGAGCGGGTGCGCCGCCTCCACCTCGCGGAGGCGCTCTCCTACCGCTCCCACGCCGACCGGCGCCCCGTCGCGGCCTGAAGCGCCCGCCGGCGTTTGTCACGAAATCGTCCGGGGTTTATGGTTTTCCGGTCGAAAGGCAGCCGGACACGCCCGGACCGACACGAGATCGGCTGCCGCGCGAGGCCAGCATGACCGCACCCGTCGGGCGCATTGCCGCGTCGGCCGAACTCAGGCTCGTGCGCACGAGCCGACCCCGCGTGCTGCGCCTGCCGCGGGCGGGGCGGACGGACGGCCCGCTCCCGCGCCGCGCCGCGGGCCTCGATCCGGTGCTCGGCCGCCTCGGCTCCCTCGAGGTGCGCCTCGCCACCACGGCGCGGCAGGTCCGCCGGGCGCAGCGGCTGCGCTACGCCGTCTTCTACGAGGAGCGGATGGCGGCCGCGAACGGCGCCGTCCGGCCCCGGCGCCGCGACGTCGACGCCTTCGACGCGATCTGCGACCATCTGCTGGTTCTCGACCATGCCGGCGATGCGGGGCCGCGGGTCGTCGGCACCTACCGGCTGCTGCGCCAGGAGGTGGCGGAGCGCCATTTCGGCTTCTACAGCGCCGGCGAATACGATCTCGCCCCGCTCATCGCGGCGAACCGGACCTTGCGCTTCCTGGAGCTCGGCCGCTCCTGCGTCACGAAGGCGTATCGCACCAAGCGCACGGTCGAGCTGCTCTGGCACGGCATCTGGACTTACGTGCTCCACCACCGCATCGACGTGATGATCGGCTGCGCCAGCCTCGAGGGCACCGATCCGGATGCGCTCGCGCTGCCCTTGAGCTTCCTGCACCATTACGCCGGCGCGCCGGAGGACTGGCGCGTCCGGGCGCGGGACGAGCGCTACACCGCCATGGACCGCCTGCCGAAGGACGCGGTGAACCCGAAGGCGGCGCTCCAGCGCCTGCCGCCGCTGATCAAGGGCTATCTGAGGCTGGGCGCCGCCTTCGGCGACGGCGCGGTGATCGACCGCGACTTCGGCACCACGGACGTGCTCGTGATCCTGCCCGTCGCCGGGATCAGCCAGCGCTACATCAACCATTTCGGCCCGGGCGCCGACCGGCACGCAGCGTGAGCCGGCGGTCCAATCCGGCCCAAAGCGGACCGATCCGGCTCAAGCGGCCCGACTGCCCTCCCCCGCCGCGTGCAGGGCGCCGAGGCCCTCGCGATAGGTCGGGAAGCGCAAGGCGACGCCGAGCTCCTCCTTGAGGAGCCGGTTCGAGGCGCGCTTGCTCTCGGAATAGAAGCTTCGCCCCATCGGGCTCAGGGCCGCCTCCTCGAAAGGAATTTCGGGCGGCGGGGATAGGCCGAGGAGCGCGGCCGCATAGGCGACCACGTCCTGGGGCGGGGCCGGCTCGTCGTCGGCGACGTTGTAGACGGCGCCTGCGCGGGGCCGGTCCATGGAGGCGAGGAGCGCCGCGGCGATGTCGGCGGCGTGGACCCGGTTGAAGACCTGGCCCGGCTTCACGATGCGCTTCGCCGTGCCCTCTTTGAGATTCGCGAGCGCGTTGCGGCCCGGGCCGTAGATCCCGGCGAGGCGGAAGACCTGGGTCGCCACGCCGCTGCGCCGGCCGAAGGCGAGCCACCCCTCCTCGGCGGCGAGGCGCTGGCGCGAGCGGGCGCTCGTCGGGGCCGGCGGCGTCGCCTCGTCGACCCAGGCGCCGCCATGATCGCCGTAGACCCCGATGGTCGAGAGGTAGCCGATCCAGCGCAGCCTGCGCGCCGCGGCGAGATCGTGCCCGAAGCGGCGCAGCACGGGATCGCCCCCGGCGTCGGGCGGGATCGAGAGGAGGAGATGGGTCGCCTCCGCGATGTCGCCGGCGAGGGCCGGGTCCGCGGCGTCGGGTCCGAACAGGCGCGGGGTCACGCCGGCAGCCGCAAGGCGCTCGGCCTTCTCGGGCGTGCGGACGGTGCCGGCGATGCGGAGGAAGCGCGTCCGGAACCGATCGAGACCATGGAGCGCCGTGAAGCCGAAGCCGAACACCAGCAGGGTCACGCGGGGGCTCCGCTCCGGTCCGCCAGGGCGGCCGCCCATTCCGCGCGGACGTCCGCATCCGCTTCCGCCCCGGTCCGCCCGGCGGCGAGCGCCGCGACGGCGTCCCGCGGCAGGAGGCGCGCCGCCGCCCAGACCGCCATGGCGCGCACCAAGGGTGCGGGATCGTCGAGGAGCCGCACCGCGTCCGGCGCGAGCGCGGGATCGCCCGAATTGCCGATCGCGATCAGCACGTTGCGGACGAAGCGGTCGCGGCCCGTGCGCTTGACCGGCGTGCCGGAGAAATGCGCCCGGAAGCCCGCGTCGTCGAGGCGGGCGAGATCGGCGAGGCGCGGCGCCGCGAGGTCCTCGCGCTGGCTGAGCTTCGCCTCGCGCCCTTTCTGCGCGAACTTGTTCCAGGGACAGACCGCGAGGCAGTCGTCGCAGCCGAAGATGCGGTTGCCGATCCCCTCGCGCAGTTCCGCCGGGATCGTCTCCTTGTGCTCGATGGTGAGGTACGAGATGCAGCGCCGGGCATCGAGCCGGTAGGGCTCCGGGAAGGCGTCGGTCGGGCAGGCGTCGAGGCAGCGGCGGCAGGAGCCGCAGCGGCTCGTCTCCGGGGCGTCGGCGGGAAGATCCGCGGTCGTGAAGATCACGCCGAGAAAGAGCCAGTTGCCGAAATCGCGCGAGACCAGCACCGTGTGCTTGCCCTGCCAGCCGAGCCCGGCGGCCTCGGCCAGCGTCTTCTCCATCACGGGAGCGGTGTCGACGAAGACCTTCACGTCGGACCCCGCCCGCGCGGCGAGGAAGCCGGCCGCTTCCTTGAGCTTGCCCTTGATCACGTCGTGGTAGTCGCGGTTCCTCGCATAGACCGCGATCGTGCCGCAATCCTTGCGGTCGAGCGAGGCGAGCGGGTCGGTCTCCGGGCCGTAGTTCAGCCCGAGCACGACGACGCTTCGGACCTCGGGCCACAGGGCGCGGGGATCGGCCCGGCGCTCGGCGGTCTCGGCCATCCATTCCATGGAGCCGTGATGGCCGTCCCGCAGCCACGCCTCCAGGCGCTCGCGGGCCAGGGGCACGGCGTCGGGGCGGGTCACGCGCACCACCTCGAAGCCGAGGACGCGGGCGCGCTCGGCGAAGGCGGCCTTGAGGGCCGCGCCGTCACCGGGGCGAGTCCCGCGCGATGGCGCGGCCTCGTCTCGGGCGGTGTCCTCTAGAAGTCGAGATCCGCGTAATGGGCCGGGGGCGGCATGCCCGGGGCCCGGTCGGCGAGGAGCGCGCGGAAGGCCGGCCGGGACTTCACCCGGGCGTACCAGTGCTTCGCCGTGTCGTCCTCGTCCCATGGCACGTCGCCGAGATAATCCACGCAGGAGAGATGGGCCGCCGCCGCCAGATCCGCATAGGTCAGTTGGTCGCCGCCGAGCCAGTTCCGCTGCCCGATCAGGTAGCCGATGTATTTCAGGTGGTAGCGGACGTTGGTCCGCGCCGCCCGGATCGCGCTCATGTCGGGCGGCCCGCCGCCGAGATCCGCGCCCATGAAGCGCTTATAGATCTTTTCCGTGACGAGATAGCCCGTCACCTCCTCGTGGAATTTGCCCAGGAACCAGTCGAGGAGCCTCCGCACCTCGACCCGCTCGGCGATGCCCTCGGGCAGGAGCCGCCGGCTGCCGAGGGCATCGCCCCGGGTCTCGTCGAGATATTCCGCGATCACGGCCGCGCCCGGCACCGCGAAGCCGTTCTCCTCCAGCAGCAGCGGCGTGGTGCCGGCCGGGTTCAGGGCGAGGTATTCCGCGCGCCGGTCCCAGGGGCGCTCCTCCACGGCCTCGGGCTGCATGCCCATCTCGGCCAGCACGAGGCGGACGAAGCGCGAGTGCGGGCAGAACGGATAATGGTGCAGGATGGCCATCAGGTCTCGGATGGTGCGGAACGATGGTGCGGAACGGGACGCGGACGCCCTTGCCGGGTCCAGGGACAGAACAGGCTGGCGAGAATAAGGCCGGGGAGGGTTAACGCATGGTAACCCGCCAGGCGCCCGTCCCCAGACTTTGGCGCATGGGGGGCCCGAGCCGTCCGCAATCCTGGCCTTGCGGCGGACGCGCGCGGCGGCGAACCCCGCGGGAAGCCCAGCCCCGACCGCTCGGCGGATGGCGCGCGGCGGCGAACCCCACTAGAAGCCCCGGGCCGGCCGATTCGAAGCGCCGCGCCGGGGGAGCCTTATGGAACAGCTTGTCCAAGCGGTGGTGCTCGGCTTCGTGGAGGGGCTCACCGAGTTCCTGCCGGTCTCCTCCACGGGGCACCTGCTGCTGCTGGGGCATTTCCTCGGCTTCGAGTCCAAGGGCAAGTCCTTCGAGGTGCTGGTGCAGCTCGGCGCCATCCTGGCGATCCTGCTGGTCTATGTCCGCCGCCTCCTCGGGATCGCGGTCGCGCTGCCCTCGGACCCCGACGCCAGGCGCTTCGTGCTCGGGGTGCTGATCGCCTTCCTGCCGGCGGCGCTGATCGGCGCGGTGGCGCACGGCTTCATCAAGGGCGTGCTGTTCAACCCCTGGATCGTCTGCGTGACCCTGATCGTCGGCGGCTTCGTCCTGCTGATCGTCGACGGGCTGCGCCTCGAGCCGCGCTTCCACGATTCCACCCGCTTTCCGCTCCTGATGTACGCCAAGATCGGCCTGATCCAGTGCCTCGCCATGGTGCCGGGCGTGTCGCGCTCGGGCGCCACGATCGTGGGCGCCATGCTGCTCGGGGCCGACAAGCGCGCGGCCGCGGAGTTCTCGTTCTTCCTCGCCATGCCGACCATGGCGGGCGCCTTCACCTACGACCTGCTCAAGAACTACAAGATCCTGTCCTTCGACGACGTCACCCTGATCGTCGCCGGCTTCGTCGCGGCGTTCGTGTCGGCGCTGGTCGTCGTCAACACCTTCCTGGCCTACGTCTCCCGCCACGGCTTCACGCCCTTCGCGTGGTGGCGGATCGTGGTGGGGGCCGCAGGCCTCGCCGGGCTGATCGTGTTCGGATAGACCGGGCGCCGACGGGCCGTGGCGGCCGATCGCGGTGGGGGCCGGGCCTCGCCGGGCCGACCGTGTTCGGCATGAGCAGGATCGCCTCGCGTTGAAGCGATCATGCTCTCCAAGTCATTGTGGTGCCGCATGATCTTGTCCGAAAAGTCTGCAACTTTTCGGGATCATGCTCTAGGGATGGGCGGGGCGGGCCGCGGCGGCGTGCATGCGAAGGGATGGGGCGATGACGAACCCTGACGAGACGAGGAACGGCGAGACCCTGGCGGTCGTGACCGCGCTCGCGGCCGCGGCCGGCGCCGTGCTGCTGGCGCTGATCGTGGCGGCCGTTCTCTCCGCGGCCCCCGCCCGGACGGGCGCGACGGATCCGGCGCCCGGCTGCGCCGAGTGGAGCGACGGCTGCGTGATCTGCCGGCGCGCCGCCGAGGGGATCGCCTGCTCGACCCCGGGCATCGCCTGCACCCGCGGCGCGGTTCAGTGCCAGCGGCGGAGCTGACCCTCCGCCTCGGTCGGACGCCTGACGGCTCGGGCGTCTTCGGCTCGGAGCGGCAGGGGCTCTCGGGCGCCTAGGCCGCGGGTTCCGGCGTCCTCGGCTTGGAGCGGCACAGGTCCCGGATCTCGGGCGTCTAGGCCGCGGGTTCCGGGGTCTTCGGCTCGTAGCGGCACAGGTCCCGGATCGGGCAGCGCCAGCATTCCGGCAGCCGCGCCTTGCAGGTGTAGCGCCCGTGCAGGATGAGCCAGTGATGGGCGTGGAGCCGGAACTCGTCCGGGACCAGGCCCTCCAGCGCCCCTTGCGTCTCCAGCGGCTCCTTGGTGTTGACGAACGGGATCCGGTTCGACACCCGGAAGATGTGGGTGTCGACGGCGATCCGCGGGATCCCGAACGCCATGTTGACCACGACCGAGGCGGTCTTGCGCCCGACGCCCGGCAGGGTCTCGAGGATCTCGACGGACGCGGGCACCTCGCCGCCGAACTCCTCCACGAGCCGCCGCGACAGGGCGATCACATTGCGGGCCTTGGTGCGGAAGAAATTGATCGACTTCACGTAGTCGAGGAGGCGCTCCTCGCCGAGGTCGAGCATCTTCTGCGGCGTGTCCGCGACCTGGAACAGGGCGCGGGTCGCCTTGTTGACGCCCACGTCCGTGGCCTGGGCGGAGAGCGCCACGGCGACGAGAAGCGTATAGGGGTTCACGTATTCGAGCTCGCCCTTCGGCTCGGGCTCGATGGCGCGCCAGCGCCGGAAGGTCTCGACGAGCGTCTCGGGGTCGACGGGCTCCGGCAGACGGGGCGTCGCTTTTGCCGGAGCCTTCGCGCCGGCCGCCTTCGCTCCCGCCGCCTTGCCCGCGCGGGCGCCCGTCACCGGCGCGGCCTTCGCGGCGGCGCTCTTGCGGGAGGTCGGCGTCGCGCCGGGCTTGGGCTCGGATGGGGGCATGGGCTCTTGCGGGTCAGGCGGGCCGCAGGCGGCGCCAGGGCCGCGGCGGCTTCCGATCGGGAGGAGCCGCGTTATATCCTGGCGTCAGGGGGTTTTCCACCAGACGGCAGGCGCGCCCTGCGCCCCGGAAAGCGACGAGCATGGCGAGCGGCACCGATCCGTCCGGACGTTTCGAGGACCCCGTCTTCACGGCGACGATCCGGCCGCACCGGTCGCTCGGTCCCGAGGCGTTCCGGATCGTCATGACCCTGTGCTGCCTCGCCATGGTGGCGGCGAGCATTCCCTTCCTGGTGCTGGGCTTCTGGCCGATCGCGGGCTTCTTCGGTCTCGACCTGCTGGCCCTCTACATCGCCTTCCGGGTCAATTTCCGGCAGGGCGAGTCCTTCGAGGAACTCGTGCTCACCCCGATCCAGCTCCTCGTGCGGCGGGTCTCGCACCGGGGCGAGCGGCGGGAATGGCGCTTCAACCCGCTCTGGACCCGCCTCGACCGCGAGCACGACGACGAGTTCGGCCTCCAGCGCCTGGCGCTGATCTCCCGCGGCCAGCACCTGGTGATCGCCCGCGAGCTCTCGCCGCCCGAGCGCGAGGATTTCGCGGAGGCCCTCGGCCGCGCCCTCTCGGACGTGAAGCGCGGCTACTGAGCCGCATCCAGGCCCGGCCGCGGGTCCGAGCGCCCGGACGCGGCGCCGGGATCCTGAGCCGCCCTGGCGCGCGACGGCCGCGCTCTCGGAGAGAAATCGGGGATATCGAGCCCCGGCGCGGTCCCGTCGCAGGAATCGGGTGTCGCGCCCCGGCAGGCTCGGTAAGGTGCGGACAAACGAGGTTCCGCCATGCTCGACACCCTGAACCGCATCCATCTCGACCCGGACGCCTTCGAGCGGCCCGAGGACCCAGGCTCGGACTACGAGCGCGTGCGCCGCATCATCGCCCATATCTCCGAGCGCTGGCGCGAGCAGCCCTCGCTCGAGGACATCGCCGAGGCGGTCGGGCTCTCGACCACCCATGTGCACCACCTCTTCCGGCGCTGGGCGGGCCTGAGCCCCAAGGCCTTCCTCCAGGCCATCACGCTGGACAACGCCAAGGCGCTCCTCGCCCAGTCCGCGAGCGTGCTGGATGCCACCTACGAGGTCGGGCTCTCGGGACCGGCGCGCCTGCACGACCTGTTCGTGACCCACGAGGCCATGACGCCGGGCGACTACAAGGCCCGGGCCGCGGGGCTCGTCATGCGCTTCGGCTTCCACCCCTCGCCCTTCGGCGAGGCGATCCTCGTCGCGACCGAGCGCGGGCTCGCCGGCCTCGGCTTCGTGGACGACGGCGATCGCGACGCGGCCCTCGCCGACATGCGCCGGCGCTGGCCGAAGGCGGAGTACGTCGAAGACCCCGCCGCGACCGCGCCCCTCGCCCGGCGGATCTTCGATCCCGCGCGCTGGGAGGCCGAGCAGCCCCTGCGCGTCGTGCTCATCGGCACGGATTTCGAGGTGCGGGTGTGGCAGACGCTGCTGCGCATCCCGCTCGGACGCGCCACCACCTATTCCGACATCGCGAACCGCATCGGCAAGCCCGCGGCCTGCCGGGCGGTGGGCGCGGCGGTCGGCAAGAACCCGGTCTCCTTCGTGGTGCCCTGCCACCGGGTGCTCGGACGCTCGGGCGCCCTCACGGGCTACCATTGGGGCCTGACCCGCAAGCAGGCGATCCTGGGCTGGGAGGCGGGCGCGCTGGCGCGGGCCTGAGCGAGCGCCTTCGCCTGTAAGGTGGCTGCGCAACGGGCTCGCCGGCAGGGCCCTGAGCGCGACATACGCCTGGAAGGCGGCTGGGAAGCGAACGCGCCGGGAATTCGGAAGGCCGGCACGCTCCGCGGGGATGGCCGGCCTTTACTGCGCCTGCGGCCCGAGCGGCATCGGCGCGCCCGCGGGCGGCGCCAGGCGGCGCTGGACCGGCGGTATGGGGCCACCGGGCGGGATCGCTCCCCCGGGCGGGACCGCGGAGGCGGTCGGCACCGGCGCGGGCGCGATCCCGAGCCGGGCGGCGAGCTGGGCCGCCCGTCCTTCCGTGAAGCGCGCGTTGCAGAAGCCGTGCGTGGCCTCGCCGCGATAGTTCCGGCACACGGTCTCGCGGTCGGCCGAGAACGAGGCCTGCTCGCTCACGATCGGCCGGACCTCGCCGGGCGCGGCGCGCTGGGTCATGACCTTGTAGTTCTCGCGCACGGTGCGGTCGGCGATGCCACGGTCGGTCTCGATCGTGCGGGCGAGCGGGACGAGGGCGGCGGGCTCGGGCCCCCACACCCCGCGCGGGTTCACGCGGCAGTCGCTCGCCTCGATCTGACACAGCCCGGCGGGCTCGCGCACCCAGAGCGCGCCGTCGAGGAGGCTCGCGGCGATCGGGCAGGAGGGCACGTCGATCTCGAAGCGCATGAGCCCGTCCGGGCGGCCGCGCAGGGAGACCGGCAGGGCCTCGGCGGGCTCGACCGTGCAGGCCTCGCCCGGCCGCGAGATGCGGGTCCCCGCGAGGCTGATCCGGGCGCGCCACTCGTCGCGCCCCGAGCGCTCGAGGCGCAGCGAGCCGTCCTGCCCGTTGAGTCGGAGCTGGCGCCCGAGCACGGAGGCCTCGGAGGCGGTCTTGGCCGGGACCGGCTTCGGCGGAGCCGGCGCGGCGGGCGCCAGGGGCGCGTCCGTCATCTCGGGAACGTAGTCCCCCGGAACGGGCTGGCCCGGCATGCCCTGACCCGGCAAGGGCCGGGGGATCACGCCCGGCGGAGGCGCCGGGGGCGCGGGCTGGGTCTGGGGCCGCAGCCACGTGGGCCACTGGAAGCCCTGCGCGGCGCCGCCCCCGGCCGAGCCGGCCAGGATCGCGGCCGCGAGGGCGGTCCGCGCGATCGGTCGGAGGATGGTCCCAAGGTCGTTCAATGGCGAGGCCCGGCCTGAAGCTGTTGTCCGATGCGCGCTGGCGCGATCCTGCCCCCGTTGTATGGACCGGCTCGCCCGCGGCAAAGGGGCTTTTGCGTCGCGCGGGCCGCCCCGGCCCGGCATGGGCGCGGGCGCGTGACCCGAAAGCCACAAGTCGGTCCCTCCGAACGTGCGCCGTCGCGGGAATCCGGCGCCCTGCGGCCGGCCCGGGGCCATGGGCTCCGGGCCCGGTTCCCGCCCATCCTCATCCCTCCGGACCGGGAACCCGCTCGAAACAGCGCCAAACCTCGTCTTGCGACCGTTGAACCCCCTCCTTATATCAGCGCCAGCACAGGGGACGGCCGACCGGGCGCCCTCTGTTTTCGACAACAATTTGTCAGCCATGGGCCGAGCTGCTTTTGGGGCTCGGCGGTCTGCTTTGAACTGTGAGGGATCCCGCCATGGGTAAAGTCATCGGTATCGACCTCGGCACCACGAATTCCTGCGTGGCCGTGATGGAAGGCGCGCAGCCGAAGGTCATCGAGAACGCGGAAGGCGCGCGCACGACTCCGTCGATCGTCGCCTTCACGGACGACGGCGAGCGGCTCGTCGGCCAGCCGGCCAAGCGCCAGGCGGTCACGAACCCGTCCCGCACCTTCTTCGCCATCAAGCGCCTCATCGGGCGCACCTTCGAAGACCCCATGACCAAGAAGGACATGGGTCTCGTCCCCTACCAGATCATCCGCGGCGGCAACGGCGACGCCTGGGTCGAGGCCGACGGCAAGCAGTATTCGCCGTCGCAGATCTCGGCCTTCACCCTGCAGAAGATGAAGGAGACCGCGGAGGCCTATCTCGGCCAGCCGGTCACGCAGGCCGTCATCACGGTTCCCGCCTACTTCAACGACGCCCAGCGCCAGGCCACCAAGGACGCCGGCAAGATCGCCGGCCTCGAGGTGCTGCGCATCATCAACGAGCCGACCGCGGCGGCGCTCGCCTACGGCCTCGACAAGAAGAACTCCGGCACCATCGCGGTCTACGACCTCGGCGGCGGCACCTTCGACGTCTCGATCCTCGAGATCGGCGACGGCGTGTTCGAGGTGAAGTCCACGAACGGCGACACCTTCCTGGGCGGCGAAGACTTCGACATGCGCCTCGTCGAGTACCTCGCGGCCGAGTTCAAGAAGGAGCAGGGCATCGACCTCACGAAGGACAAGCTCGCGCTCCAGCGCCTCAAGGAGGCGGCCGAGAAGGCCAAGATCGAGCTCTCCTCCGCGAGCCAGACCGAGATCAACCTGCCCTACATCACGGCCGACGCCTCGGGCCCGAAGCACCTGACCCTGAAGCTCTCGCGCGCCAAGTTCGAGTCGCTCGTCGACGATCTCGTCCAGAAGACGATCGAGCCCTGCCGCAAGGCCCTCAAGGATGCCGGCCTCTCGGCCGGCCAGATCGACGAGGTCGTGCTCGTCGGCGGCATGACCCGCATGCCGAAGATCCAGGAGGTCGTGAAGTCCTTCTTCGGCAAGGAGCCCCACAAGGGCGTCAACCCCGACGAGGTGGTGGCGATCGGCGCCGCGATCCAGGCGGGCGTGCTCCAGGGCGACGTCAAGGACGTGCTGCTCCTCGACGTGACCCCGCTCTCGCTCGGCATCGAGACGCTGGGCGGCGTGTTCACGCGCCTCATCGACCGCAACACCACGATCCCGACCAAGAAGTCCCAGGTCTTCTCGACGGCGGAAGACAACCAGAACGCCGTGACGATCCGGGTCTTCCAGGGCGAGCGCGAGATGGCGGCCGACAACAAGCTGCTCGGCCAGTTCGACCTGATGGGCATCCCCCCGGCCCCGCGCGGCGTGCCGCAGGTGGAGGTCACCTTCGACATCGACGCGAACGGCATCGTGAACGTCACCGCGAAGGACAAGGCCACCGGCAAGGAGCAGCAGATCCGCATCCAGGCCTCCGGCGGCCTCTCGGACGCCGACATCGAGAAGATGGTGAAGGACGCCGAGGCGCACGCCGCCGAGGACAAGAAGCGCCGGGAGCTCGTCGAGGCCCGGAACCAGGGCGAGAGCCTGATCCACGCCACCGAGAAATCGGTGAAGGAGCACGGCGACAAGGTTTCGGCCGACGACCGGCAGGCGGTCGAGACTGCGATCGACGCCCTGCGCCAGGCGCTCAACGGTGAGGATGCCGAGGTCATCAAGTCCCGCACCACGGACCTGATGCAGGCCTCCATGAAGCTCGGCGAAGCCATGTACGCGGCCCAGCAGGGCGCGGGCGAAGGCGGCCCCGACGCCGGCGGCGACCAGCCGAAGGACGACGTCATCGACGCCGACTTCCAGGAAGTCGACGAAGGCGACAAGAAGAAGCGGGCGTAATCAGGCGAATGGGGGGTGGCGAATGGCGAATGGAAGAAGCCCTGGCATGAGGGCCTCTTCCCCACTCGCCACTCGCCATTCGCCATTCGCCCCTTCAGGGGTCTGACGCGCCCATGTCCAAGCGCGACTACTACGAAACACTCGGCGTCGCGAAGACCGCGACCGAGGCGGAGCTGAAATCCGCCTTCCGCAAGCTCGCGATGAAGTACCACCCGGACAAGAACCCGGGCGACAAGGACGCCGAGGTCCAGTTCAAGGAAATCAACGAGGCCTACCAGACCCTGTCGGACGCGCAGAAGCGCGCGGCCTACGACCGGTTCGGCCACGCGGCCTTCGCGAACGGCGGCGGGGGCGGTCCCGGCTTCGACGCCAACTTCTCCGACGTCATGTCGGACATCTTCGAGAACTTCTTCGGCGGCGGCGGGGGCGGGCGCACCCGGACCGCGGGCGGTCGCGAGCGCGGCGCCGACATGCGCTTCAACCTCGAGATCAGCCTCGAGGAAGCCTTCACGGGCAAGACCGCCACGGTCAAGATCCCGACCTCCGTGACCTGCGAGACCTGCTCGGGCACCGGCGCCAAGGCGGGCTCCAAGCCCAAGCCCTGCCCGACCTGCGGCGGCTACGGGCGCGTGCGGGCGACGCAGGGCTTCTTCTCGATCGAGCGCACCTGCCCGAACTGCCACGGCCGCGGCGAGACCATCGACGATCCCTGCACGGGCTGCGGCGGCGCCGGCCGCGTCACGCGCGAGCGCACGCTCTCGGTCAACGTGCCGGCGGGCGTCGAGGACGGCACGCGGATCCGGCTCGCGGGCGAGGGCGAGGCGGGCCTGCGCGGGGGGCCTGCGGGCGACCTCTACATCTTCCTCTCGCTCCAGCCCCACGCCTTCTTCCAGCGCGACGGGGCGGACCTGTTCTGCCGCGTGCCGATCTCCATGGTGACGGCGGCGATCGGCGGCGAGGTCACGGTGCCGACCATCGACGGCTCGGACGCCAAGGTGAAGGTCCCGGAGGGAACCCAATCCGGCAAGCAGTTCCGCCTGAAGGGCAAGGGCATGCCGGTCCTGCGCTCGCGCGACGTCGGCGACCTCTACATCCAGGTCGTGGTCGAGACCCCGCAGAAGCTCACCAAGCGCCAGCGCGAGCTCCTGATGGAGTTCGACGCCGAATGCTCGAAGGAGAACCACCCGGAAAGCACGGGCTTCTTCTCGCGGGTGAAGGAGTTCTTCGACGGGCTCGGCGGCGCGGCCTGACCGGGGCCCGGGCGGGGACCATGCGGACGGGGTCTGCGGCAGCCCACGGGCATCGGCGGCCGGAAATTGTTGCATGGCCGAGGTGGATCAACTGAGCTTGACCGCCGTTGTCGATGGATCTTACAGAAAACTGTCCCGACCGCGTGAGGGCCCCCACCGTGCTTCAGTCGTTCCAGCGGCCCGCGCCCCGGAAACTGCCCCTCGCCAAAGACCGGTTCGAAGACGAGACCCGCTTTCTGCGCTCCTGGCTTGAGCGGCCGCTCGTCATGGGCGCGGTGACGCCGTCGAGCAAGATGCTCGCCCGCACCATGGCCTCCTACGTCGACCCGCGCGTGCCCGGCCCCGTGATCGAGCTCGGCCCCGGCACCGGTCCGGTCACCGAGGCGCTCATCCGCCGCGGCGTCGCGCAGGACCGCCTCGTCCTCGTGGAGTACAGCCCGGATTTCTGCCAGCTCCTGCGGCGCAAGTTCCCCAAGGCCACGATCATCCAGGGCGACGCCTACGACCTCGGGCGCACGCTGGGCGGAGTGCTCGGCGAATCCGCCGCCGCCACGGTGTCGAGCCTGCCGCTCTTCACCAAGCCGCTCGAGACCCGGCTCGCCCTGCTCCACGCCGCGCAGGAGCTGATGCAGCCGAACGCGCCCTTCGTGCAGTTCACCTATGCGGTGGTGCCGCCGATTCCGGCGCGCTCGCGCAAGTACACCGCGCGGGCCTCGAACCGCATCTGGCTCAACCTGCCCCCCGCACGCGTGTGGGTCTACCGGCGGCCCGCATGAGCGGCGCGGCCGCCCCTCGCCTCTCCCGCCGCCCTCATCGTGCCGGGGCCAGCGCCCCATGACGGACTCGCTTCTCCCGCCACCCGAATCGTGCCAGGGCCTGTGACCCCATGACGGATCCCCGCGAGCGCCTGATCGTCGCCCTCGACCTCCCCTCGGTCGACGCGGCGCGCGCGATGGTGGATCGCATCGGCGATGCAGCGACCTTCTACAAGGTCGGTTACCAGCTCGCCTACGCGGGGGGCTTGAGCTTCGCCGAGGAGCTGATCCGGTCCGGCAGGCAGGTCTTCCTCGACCTCAAGCTGCACGACATCGCCAACACGGTCGAAGAGGGCGTGCGCTCCGTGGCGCGCCTCGGCGCCACGTTCCTGACCGTGCATGCCTATCCCCAGACCATGCGGGCGGCGCTGAAGGGAAAGACCGGCTCGCCGCTCCGGATCCTCGCCGTCACGGTGCTGACCTCCTACGACGACGTCGATCTCGCGGATGCAGGCTACGACCTGAGCCCCGCCGAACTCGTCGCCCGCCGCGCCGCGCAAGCCCGCGACCTCGGGATCGACGGCATCGTCTGCGCCCCGACCGAAGCCGCCGCGGTGCGCACCCTCGTGGGCGCCGACATGGCCGTGGTGACGCCAGGCGTGCGCCCCGCCGGCGCGGATGCGGGCGACCAGAAGCGGATCATGACGCCCGCCGACGCGCTCCGCTGCGGCGCCAGCCACCTCGTGGTCGGGCGCCCGATCACGGGCGCCGCCGATCCGCATCAGGCCGCGCTCGCGATCGCCGGCGAGATGGCGGCCGCCCTCCCCTCCTGAGGCGCCGTGCCGGGCCGGTCCCGCACCGTCCGTTCCGACTTTCGCTTGACCCGATCGTCAAGCTGGTCTTCGGTGCCCGCCGCACCGGAAGCATCGGCCGGCAAGCCGGGTTCCGGCGCCCGCCATCGGGAGGACCAGCAGCATGCCCAAAGGCTACGTGATCGGCCGCGTCACCGTGACGAACCCGACGGCCTATGCCGAATACGCGAAGGCCGCGACCGAGGCGATCCGCCAGTACGGCGGCCGGCCGCTGGTGCGGGGCGGCGCCCATGAGGCGCTCGAAGGCGAGGCGCGGCCCCGCAACGTGGTAATCGAGTTCGATTCGGTCGAGCAGGCGAAGCGCTACTTCCATTCGCCGGAATATCAGGCCGCCAAGGCCAAGCGCGAGGGCGCCGGCATCGCCGAGATCGTGGTGGTCGAAGGCGCCGAGTGACGCCCGGATCGGCCCGAGGTCATTGCCGGGATCGTGGTGATCGAGGGCGCCGAGTGACGGCCGAACTGGCCACGGGGCCCTGCCAGGATCGCCGTCGAAGGCGCCGAGTGACGGCCGGATCAGCGGGAGCTCACCGTCCGGATCGGGGCGCCTGACCGCATGGAGTGACGGCCGGATCGGCTGGAGGAGAGACACATGGCAAAAGGCTACTGGGTCGCGCGCGTCGACGTCCACAACACGGACGCCTACAAGGATTACGTCGCCGCCAACGGCGCGGCCTTCGCGAAGTTCGGCGGGCGCTTCGTGGTGCGCGGCGGCCAGTTCCAGAACCCGGTCGGCTCGAGCCGCAGCCGCAACGTCGTGATCGAGTTTCCGTCCTACCAGGCAGCCCTCGATTGCTGGGGCTCGGCCGAGTACCAGGCCGCGCGGGCGAAGCAGCAGGGCGGCGCCGAGATGGACCTCGTGATCATCGAGGGCTACGACGGGCCGCAACCGGGCTGAGGCCGCGACCGGGGACGACGCTCCCGCTGTTCCGGTGACCGCACGGATCAGGCCCGCCGTCGAAGGCGACGTCCCCGCGCTCCAGCACCTGGAGCGCGACGCCGCGGAGCTGTTTCGCGAATGGGGCATCTGGAGCCCGGCCCATGCGGGCGTCCGCAGCGCCCGCGACCATGCGGCCGGACGCACGGGCGGGCATAGCTGGGTCGCCCTCGACGAGGCAGGCATCCCCTGCGGCTTCGCGCTCTGCTGCCTTGCGGACGGGCACCTGCACCTGCTCGAACTCGCGGTCGCCAGGAGCCGTCAGGGCGGGGGCATCGGCACCGCGCTCCTCGCCGTGGCGATCGATCACGCACGCTGGCGCTTCGATCCGTGCATCACGCTCACGACCGACCGCCTGCTGCCGTGGAACGCCCCGTTCTACGCCCGGCACGGCTTCGTGGCCCTGGAGGGCGCGCGTCTCACCGGGGACCTCGCCACGCTGCTCGACGACGACTTCGCGACCGGCTTCGAGCCGGATCGGTGGATCGCGATGGCGAAGGTCCTCTGAGCCCCAGGGCGGCGGGAAACCGGATCGGGGGATCGCGATGGCGAAGGTCCTCTGAGCCGCCGGGGGACGGCGGAAGACCGTTGAGCCTTTGCGAGCCGAAGCCGCGCCGCTATACCGGCCTCGATCCGGGAGGACGGCGATGACCGACATGCGGCTTGTGGTGGTGGGTGCGGCCGGGCGCATGGGGCGCACGCTCGTGCGGACCGTGGCCGAGACCCCGGGCTGCCGCCTCGTCGGCGCGATCGAGCGCGAGGGCTCGCCCGCCTTGGGCGAGGATGCGGGCGTGCTCGCGGGCCTGAGCGAGACGGGCGTGCGCGTCACCGCCGATCCGCTGCCGGTTTTTGCGGGCGCCGACGGCGTCCTCGACTTCACCGCGCCCGCCGCGACGGTGGACTTCGCGGCGCTCGCCGCGCAGGCCCGCATCGTCCACGTGGTCGGCACCACGGGCCTCGGCGAGGGCGACTTCACCAGGCTCGAAGCGGCGGCGCGCCACGCCCGCATCGTGCAGTCGGGCAACATGTCCCTCGGCGTGAACCTCCTCGCCAGCCTCGTCCGGCAGGCCGCCGCGGCGCTCGGCGAGGAGTTCGACATCGAGATCCTGGAGATGCATCACCGCATGAAGGTGGACGCGCCCTCGGGCACCGCGCTGCTCCTCGGGGACGCCGCCGCCGAGGGGCGCCGGGTCGCGCTGAAGGAGCGCTCGGTCCGGGTGCGCGACGGGCACACCGGCGCCCGCAAGGCCGGCGACATCGGCTTCGCGACCTTGAGGGGCGGCTCGGTGATCGGCGAGCACAGCGTGATCTTCGCCGGCCTCGGCGAGCGCATCGAACTCGTCCATCGCGCCGACGACCGGGCGCTCTTCGCCCGCGGCGCCGTGAAGGCGGCGCTGTGGGCCTTCGGGCGCAAGCCCGGCTACTACACCATGGCGGACGTGCTCGGGCTCGCGGGCTCGTAGAGCATGATCCCGAAAAGTTGCGGACTTTTCGGATGAGATCATGCGGCGGAACAGCGACTGAGCCTGATCCCGGAACGTCGCAGGCTTTTCGGATGAGATCATGCGGCACGACAATGGCTGAGCGAGCCCCATGCTGACCCTCGCGCCCGGCCTGACATACGCGCCCGATTACCTCGACCGGGCCGGCCAGGAGCGGCTGCTCCGGGAGGTGCTCGCGGTGCTCGCGGCCGCACCGCCTTTCACGCCCCGCATGCCGCGCACCGGCAAGCCGTTCTCGGTCCGGATGACGAATTGCGGCCGCCTCGGCTGGGTCTCGGACGAGCGCGGCTACCGCTACCAGGCCGCCCATCCGGAGACGGGCCGGCCCTGGCCGCCGATCCCGGAGACGGCGCTCGCGGCCTGGGCGGCCCTGAGCGGCTATCCCGATCCGCCCGACGCCTGCCTCGTCAACCTCTACGGGCCGGCGGCGCGGATGGGCCTGCACCAGGACCGGGACGAGGAAGAGTTCGACGCGCCCGTGGTCTCGCTCTCCCTCGGGGACACGGCGATCTTCCGCATCGGCGGCCTCGAGCGGCGCGATCCGACCCGCTCGATCCGGCTGCGGTCCGGCGATGCGGTCGCCTTCGGGGGGCCCTCCCGCCTCATCTTCCACGGGGTCGACCGGCTCGTCCCGGGCGCTTCGGATCTGATGGCCGCATCCGGAATCCTGCCCGAGGGCGGGCGGGTCAACCTCACCCTGCGGAAGGTCACGCGGGGCGGCGCAGGCGCTCCCGCCGAGCCTTGACGGCGCCGCATTGTGCGTGTCGATGCTGGGGCCTCCGATCCAGGACGGCCCCGATGCTCGCTCGCCTCGCCGCGCTTCTCGTTCTTCTCTCCGCGCCGGCTGCGGCCACCGAGACGGCCGTCGCGCCGGGCTCCCGCGCCGGCCTCGCGCCCCCTACGGCTTCCGCCGCGCCCGTCTTCCCGCCCGGCTCCCGCGTCGGCCTCGTGCCGCCGGAGGCCATGCAGGCCTCCCGGCGCTTCCTCGGCTTCGAGAACACCGCGAAACAGGCCTCGATCGCCTTCGTCGAGATGCCGGCCGGCACCTACGAGACCGTCACGGCCGACCTCACGAAGGAATCCCTGAAGGCGCAAGGGGTGACGCTGACGAGCCGCGAGACCGTGAAGGTCGGCGACCGCGACGCGCTCCTGATCAGCGGCGACCAGGCGCTCGGAGCCGCCAAGGTACGCAAGTGGATGCTGGTGACCGCGGATGCGGCCGGCACCGCCCTCGTGATCGGCGAGGCCGGATCGCGCCAGGGCTACAGCGACCGCGAGATGCGGGCCGCGCTCCTGAGCGTGGCGCTGAAAGGTCCGCTGCCGATCGAGGACCAGATGAAGGCGCTGCCCTTCACGATCCCCGAGCGCGCGGGCTTCCGCCCGATCCGGGTCGCGGACGGCCAGTCGCTTACCCTCACCGAGGGGCCCAGCGACAGCCCGAAGAACGCCGACCAGCCCTTCCTGATGCTCACCGCCTCGCCGGGCCGGACCCCGGCCGCCGGCGAGGCGCGCGAGCGCTTCGCCCGTGCGGCGCTCGCGATCAACCAGAGCCTCACGGACGTGGCGCTGGAGCGGTCGCAGAGCTTCCGCCTGAAAGGCGTCGAATGGCACGAGATCGTGGCGCGGGCGACCCACGGGCCGAGCGGCGAGCCCGTGGTGGTGATGCAGACGATCCGCTTCGACCGCGGCCTCTACGTCCGCATGGTCGGCATGGCGAAGGCCGGAGCCCGCGACGCGGTGCTGCCGCGCTTCCGCGCCCTGATCGACAACCTCGAGGTCGAGGCCGGTTCCGAAGGGTAAGGGCCGCTCGGGGCCGCGGTTCTACGACGCGTTCGAGGCGCCCGCCTCCGCTTCGCCCGCGGCCGCCTTCGGGCCGCCCTTGGCGACGCCGACCAGGGCCGGGCGCAGGACCCGCTCGCCGATCACGTAGCCGGACTGCACGACCTGGACCACGGTGCCGTTCGGGACGTCCGGGTTCGGGACCTCGAACATGGCCTGGTGCACGTTCGGATCGAACCTCTGGCCCTGCGGCTCGAGCTTCTTCACCCCGTGGCGCTCGAGCGTCTTGAGGAGGTCGCGCTCGGTGAGCTCGATGCCCTCGACCAGCGCCTGGAGGGGCCCCTCGGCGGCCGCACGGGCCTCCGCCGGCACGTTCTCGAGCGCCCGGCGCACGTTGTCGGCCACGTTCAGCATGTCGCGGGCGAAGTTCGTGACCGCGTAGGAGCGGGCATCCGCGACCTCGCGCTCGGTGCGGCGGCGCAGATTCTCCATGTCGGCGAGGGTGCGCAGGAGCTTGTCCTTGAGGTCCTGCTTCTCGGCCTCGAGCACGGAGACGGGATCGGGCTGGGCGGCGGTGTCGTTGGCGGGCTCCTGCACGGGGATCTCGCCGTTCGGCCGGTCTTCGTTGGACATCGCGTGAGAATCCGTTTCGTTCGGCGTCATGGTCTTCGCTGACGGGATTGGGAATCGAGCCTCATATCAGGTCGCGGGCCCCACAAATCAAGCGTCGGCGCGGCCTCCCGCGGCCAAGCTTCCCGGCCGCGGCGGGCCGTCGGGCGCTGCGCCCGCCCCCCTTTTTCGGGCCCCTGCTCAGGCGCTCCGCCGCTGCGCCGGCTCCGCTTCGTCGGCTTCGAACACGTCGAGGAGCGCGCGGCGGATCGCAGCCTGGCGGCTCGGGTGGTTCACCTTCGTGCCGGTCAGGTCCGTCACGTAGAACACGTCGACCGCCTTCTCGCCGAAGGTCGCCACATGGGCCGAGGCGATGTTGAGGTTGAGCTTCCCCAAGGCCGTGGTGAGGTCGTAGAGCAGGCCCGGCCGGTCGAGCCCGGAGACCTCGATCACGGTCTGGCGGTTCGACAGCGTGTTGTCGATGGAGACCTCGGGCGCCACGTGGAAGGTGCGCGAGCGCTCCTTGGCGGGACGCCGCCCGTCCACGAGGTCGGCAATCCGGACCTCGCCTTTCAGCGCCCGCTCGATCGCGGAGGCGACCCGCTCGGCCCGGCGCAATTCGTCCTCGTCCTGGTCGAAGGCGCGCGACACCACGATGGTGTCGAGCGCCATCCCGTCCGCGGTGGTGAAGATCTGCGCGTCCACGATGTTGCCGCCAGCGGCCGCGCAGGCGCCCGTCACGATGGCAAGCAGTCGCGGATGGTCGGGCGAGAGCACGGTGAGCTCGGTGACGCCGCGGAACTGATCGGTCTCGACCGCGGTCGCGACGCTGCGCCCCCCGGCTTCCGCTTCGCGCAGGAACCGGGCGTGCTTGACCTGACGCACGCGCTCCACCTTCAGCCAGTAGGGCGGATAATGGCGGGCCGCATAGGCCTCGAAGGCCTCCGCGGGCCAGTCGGCGAGTTCCGTGCGCAGGCGCTCCTGCGCGAGCCGGACCCGGTCCGAGCGCGCGATCTCGACCGCGCCGCCGCCGAGCACGACCTCGGTCTCGTAGTAGAGCGTGCGCAGCAACTCGCCCTTCCAGCCCGTCCAGACGCCCGGCCCGACCGCCTTGATGTCCGCGATGGTGAGGACGAGGAGCAGCTTCAGGCGCTCCATGGTCTGCACCACGTCCGCGAAGCTCCGGATCGTCGCGGGGTCCGAGAGGTCGCGGCTCTGCGCGATGGTCGACATCAGCAGGTGATGCTCGATGAGCCAGGCCACCGTGTCGGTCTCGGCCGCGTCGAGGGCGAACCGGGGCCCCATCTTCCGTGCGATGGCCGCGCCCGCCACGGAATGGTCCTCGGGGCGCCCCTTGGCGATGTCGTGCAGGAACAGCGCCACGTAGAGCGCGCGCCGGTTGGCGATGGAGTGGAAGATGCGGTTCGCGAGCGGATGCTCGCTGCCGAGCCGCCCCGCCTCGATCTCGGCGAGCACGCCGATCGAGCGGATGAGGTGCTCGTCCACCGTGTAGTGGTGGTACATGTTGAACTGCATCATCGCGACGATGCGGCCGAAATCCGGGATGAACCGGCCGAGCACGCCGGCCTCGTTCATGCGCCGCAGCACCACTTCGGGTGCGTTCTTCGAGGTCAGGATGCCGACGAACAGGCGGTTGGCTTCCGGATCGGTGCGCAGCGACAGGCCGATCAGCTTCAGCGAGCGGGTGGCGAGCCGGGAGGCGTCCGGGTGGATCGGCAGATTGTGCCGGTCGGCGAGCCAGTACATCCGGATCAGGTTCACGGGGTCGCGCTCGAAGGCGTCCTCGTCGCGCACGTTGATGCGGTTGTTGTCGACCACGAAGTCCTCGCCTTCGAGGTGCCCCCCGCGCCGGCGCCGGAACGGCCCGAGCATGCGGTCGAGCACCGGGCGGCGCTTGGCCTGGCGGGCCTCGAGCTCGGCGCACACGATCGCGGTGAGGTCGCCCACGTCCTTGGCGATGAGGAAGTAGGCCTTCATGAAGCGCTCGATGCCCGACAGGCCGCCGCGCGCCTCGTAGCCGATGCGCTCGGCCATGACGCGCTGGAGATCGAAGGTGAGGCGCTCCTCGGCGCGGGCGGTCGCGAAATGCAGGTGGCAGCGCACCCGCCACAGGAACTCCTCGCAGCGGGCGAAGAGCCGGAACTCGTCCTCGGTGAAGAGGCCCGCCTTCACGAGTTCGTCGGGCTCGCGCACGCGGTAGACGTATTTCGCGATCCAGAACAGGGTGTGGAGGTCGCGCAAGCCCCCCTTGCCGTCCTTGACGTTCGGCTCGACGAGGTAGCGCGAGGCACCCGCCTTCGTGACCCGCGCATCGCGCTCGCGCAGCTTCGCGTCGACGAATTCGGGCGCGGAGGACTGCACCACCTCGCGGTCGAAGCGGGCGACGAGCTGATCGTAGAGGGCCTTCTCGCCGAACAGGAAGCGGGCCTCGAGCAGGGAGGTCCGGATCGTCATGTCGCCGCGCCCCTCGCGCAGGCATTCCTCCACCGAGCGGGTCGCGTGGCCGACCTTCAGCTTGAGATCCCACAGCACGTAGAGCATCGCCTCGACGATGCTCTCGCTCCAGGCGGTCTGCTTGTAGGGCAGGAGGAAGAGGAGATCGACGTCGGAGCCCGGCGCCATGGTGCCCCGGCCGTAGCCGCCGGTCGCCACGATCGCGATCTGCTCCGAGGTCGAGGGGTTGTCGGCGGGGTAAACGTGGAAGAGGACGGCGTCGTAGATGAGCCGCACGACCCGGTCCATGAGCCGCGACAGCCGGCGCGCGCAGGCGATGCCGTTCTGCTCGATCTTCAGCCGCGCCTGCGCCTCCGCCTGCCCCTGCTCGAGCAGGCGCTTGAGCTCGGGCACCAGGCGGCCGCGCAGGGCCGCCCCGTCGCCGATGGGCTCGGAGCCGAGGCGCTGCAGGACGGCGGCGAAATCGAGATCCGGCATGAAGGGCCCCGGCGAGAGACCGGGCCGGCTTACCACCTTTCGCTCCCGCACCCAACGGAACCGGGATGGACCGTCGTCGCAGGCCCGGGTCCGCCCCGGCCGAGGCCGATTTCACGTGATGTAACGTACAATCTGATGTCATCCGGAACGGGCTGGACATTCCGGGCGGCGCGGTTATCTTGTTCGTCATAGCGCATGGCGTTTGACATTAAAAACGCTACGTTCTATATAACGGACACGCGCCGATTTGAGCTGCAGCTTGCGGGCGCGGGAAACAAGTGCCGCTAAAGCGCCGGGACGGCGGGTCTCCCCTGCCGCGCCCCCAGGGCGCGGATCTTTTGGAGACCCCTACCCATGAGCTTCACCCGCCGTTCGCTTCTGGCCCTCGCGGCCGCCGCCGGCCTCGCCTCCGTCACGACCACGGGCGCCCTCGCGCAGGTCAAGGAGGTCCGCCTCGACTACGCGACCTACAATCCCGTCAGCCTGCTCCTGAAGGACAAGGGCATCCTGGAGCGCGAGCTCGCCAAGGACGGCATCACGGTGCGCTGGGTGCAGACGCTCGGCTCCAACAAGGCGCTCGAGTTCCTCAATGCCGGCTCGATCGATTTCGGCTCGACCGCCGGCGCCGCCGCGCTGGTCGGCAAGATCAACGGCAACCCGATCAAGTCGATCTACGTCTATTCGCGGCCCGAATGGACCGCGCTCGTGACCCGCAAGGACACGACCATCGCCAAGGTCGAGGACCTGAAGGGCAAGCGCGTCGCCGTCACCCGCGGCACCGATCCGCACATCTTCCTGGTGCGCGCGCTCCAGGAGGCGAAGCTCACCGAAAAGGACGTCAAGCTCGTCCTGCTCCAGCATCCGGACGGCCGCACCGCGCTCGAGCGCGGCGACGTGGACGCCTGGGCCGGCCTCGATCCCCTGATGGCCGCGGCCGAGGTCGAGAGCGAGGCGAAGCTGTTCTACCGCAACGCCGCCGCCAACACCTGGGGCATCCTCAACGTGCGCGAAGCCTTCGCCAAGGAGAACCCCGCCCTCGTCGCCAAGGTCCTCAAGGCCTACGAGGAGGCCCGCGCCTTCGCGCTCGCCAACCCGGCGGAGCTCACGAAGTCGCTGATCGCCTACACCAAGCTGCCGGAGCCCGTGATCCGGCGCCAGCTCGAACGCACCGAGATCACCCACTCGACCATCGGCCAGGCCCAGGTCGACACGATCCTGGCTGCCGGTCTCGCGCTCCAGGAAGCGGGGGTTCTCCCGGCCACGACCGACGTGCGCGCCGCGGTCGACGCCCTGATCGACCGCCAGTATACGACGGCCGCGAAGTAGCGGAGCGCGGGCCGCCCCGCCGCGGCCCTCGCCTCCCGGAGTGCGGTTTTGACGTCCCAATCCTGGTCTCCTCCCGAGCGGGCCGCCGTCGCGGCCCCTCCCCTCGCCGAGAAGCGCTCGTGGGCCCGCCCCCGCGCCCTTCTCGGCCTTTTGCTGCCGCTCATCCTGGCGCTCGTCTGGGAGGCCGCCGTGCGCTTCGGCCTCGCGGAAGGGCGCCTGATGCCGCCGCCGAGCCGGATCTTCGCCACCTTGAGCGCGCTCGCGGCCTCGGGCGAACTCTGGACCCACGTCGCCGTCACGCTCTGGCGCGTGCTCGTGGGCTTCGCGATCGGCGCCGCCGCCGGCATCCTGTTCGGCGCGCTCTCGGGCGCGGTCGAGCCGGTGCGCCGCCTCATCGACCCGACCCTGCAGGCGCTGCGCGCCATTCCCTCGATCGCCTGGGTGCCGCTCTTCATCCTCTGGCTCGGGATCTTCGAGGCCTCGAAAGTGGCGCTCATCGCGGTCGGGGTGTTCTTCCCGGTCTATCTCGGGGTCGCGGGCGCGATCCTGTCCGTCGACCGCAAGCTCGTGGAGGTCGGCCGGGTCTTCCGCCTCTCCCGCGCCGGGCTCGCGCGGCGCATCCTGCTCCCGGCCGTGCTCCCGGCCACCCTGATCTCCCTGCGCTCGGGGCTGGGGCTCGGCTTCATGTTCGTGGTCGCGGCCGAGTTCATGGGCGCCTCGGAGGGGCTCGGCTACCTCCTCGTCGACGGCCAGCAGATGGGCAAGCCCGACCAGATCCTCGCCGCCATCATCGCCTTCGCCCTCCTCGGCAAGGCTGCCGACAGCGCCCTCGTGCTCGCCACCGCGCCGCTCGTGCGCTGGCAGGACACCGCGCGGGAGCGGCTGTGATGGGAGGCGCGCCCTCTCTCCCCGCGAGCCCTCTCCCCGCGGGCGGGGAGAGGGCTGGGGTGAGGGGCGGGTCGGAAGAGCTCAATGCATGCGAGGCGCTTCTCCTTCCCCTCAGGGGAGGGCGACGCGGCGCAAGCCGCGCGGGGTGGGGTGTTGCGCGAAGCGCATCCTGCAACAGCGAGGCCAGAGCTCGCCTTCGGCGAACACCCCGCCCGCCCTTCGGGCACCCTCCCCTGAGGGGAGGGCGACCATCAAAGACATCGCACTCCACCGACCGGGCCCACACCCCCACCCTCTCCCCGCCTGCGGGGAGAGGGCGACGGGACGTCCCATGTTGAACCTCGACCTCCTCTCCAAGACCTACGCCGACGGCACCCGGGCCCTCGCCGACATCGCGCTCACCGTGCACGAGGGCGAGATCGTCGCCCTCATCGGCGGGTCGGGCTGCGGCAAGACCACGTTGCTGCGCCTCATCGCCGGCCTCGACCGGGCGAGCGCCGGCGCGATCCGCCTCGACGGCGAGACCATCGCGGAGCCGCACGCGGCCGTCGGCCTCGTGTTCCAGGAGCCCCGGCTCCTGCCCTGGCTCACGGTCGCCGACAATGTCGGCTTCGGGCTCGACGGCGTCCCGAAGGCGGAGCGCAAGGCCCGCATCGCGCACGCGCTCGCCAAGGTGGGCCTCGCCGATTACGGCGGGCGCTGGCCGCGCGACCTCTCGGGCGGGCAGCAGCAGCGCGTCGCCATCGCCCGCGCCTTCGTGACGAATCCCAAGGTGCTGCTCCTCGACGAGCCGTTCTCGGCGCTGGACGCCTTCACCCGCGCGAGCCTGCACGAGCACCTCCTCGCCCTGTGGGAGGAAACCCGCCCGACCGTGGTTCTCGTCACCCACGACGTCGGCGAGGCGGTGACGCTCGCCGACCGGGTGATCGTGATGCGCCCCCGCCCCGGCCGCATCGACGACGAGCTGCCCCTCACCCTCGCCCGCCCGCGCGACAAGACGGGCCTGCCCTTCGAGACCGCGACCCGGCGGGTGATGCTCGCCCTCGACCAGTCCCTGCGCGATCCCAACAACCCCCAGACCCGCCAGCGCGACCAGCAGGCGGCGGCGCTGTGGTGGTAGGTCTCCCCGCCATTCCCTCCCGCGGCGGCCTCGCGTAGAGATCCGCGCCGGCCGTCGCCGCAAAACCTCGAGGACGAAAAACCATGGACGCCACCGCGCTTCGCACTCTCCAGGCCCCGATCAAGGACAAGTACCGCAGCGACCCCGACGCCGCGGTGATCACCCTGAAGGCGCAGGGCACCCTCGACGACCAGCACATCGCCTGCAAGGTCGAGACCGGCCGGGCGCTCGCGGTCGCGGGCCTCCACCCCGCCACCGGCGGCTCGGGCGCGGAGCTGTGCTCCGGCGACATGCTGCTCGAGGCGCTGGTCGCCTGCGCGGGCGTGACCCTGAAGGCCGTCGCGACCGCGCTCGAGATCGACCTGCGCAAAGGCACCGTGAAGGCCGAGGGCGACCTCGACTTCCGCGGCACGCTCGGCGTCGACAAGACGGCCCCGGTCGGCTTCCGCGCCATCCGCCTCGCCTTCGAGGTCGACACCGACGCGCCGCAGGAGAAGATCGACCAGCTCCTCAAGCTCACCGAGCGCTACTGCGTGGTGTTCCAGACCCTGAGCCACAAGCCGGAGCTCGGGGTGGAGGTGCGGCGCGCCTCGTAACCTGCGCCGTTCGGACGCGCGAAGCGGTTGCTTCGCGTGTTCCGCAGCGTCCTGTTTCCCCCGAGCGGCGGGGTGTCGACCCGTCGCCGCCCCTGCCATGCTGCCCCTCCCCAGGAACCGCTTCCTCGCCCCTGGCGTTGAAGGACATTCCGTCCCGTCCCGAGAACACCAGCCACGAGGGAGCGATTCATGAGCGTTCGTCTGAAGCCTGTGTCCGAGCAGGTGGTCGTGATCACGGGCGCCTCCAGCGGCATCGGGCTCGCCACGGCGCGGCTCTTCGCCGAGAGCGGCGTGAAGGGGCTGGTCCTCGTCGCCCGCAACCAGGAGGCGATCGAAGCCGTGGCCCGGGAGCTCGGCCAGGGCGGCACGCGCGCCATCGCGGTCGCGGCCGATACCGGCAGCCGCCACGACATCGAGCGCATCGCCCGCACCGCCGTCGAGACCTTCGGGGGCTTCGACACCTGGATCAACAACGCGGCCGCGGCGGTCTACGGCCGCCTGCTCGAGATCCCGATCGAGGACCAGCGCCGGCAGTTCGAGGTGAACTACTGGGGCGTCGTCAACGGCTCGCTCATCGCCGCCCGCCATATGCTCGCCAAGGGCGGCGCGATCATCAACGTGGGCTCCGTGCTCTCCGAGCGCGCCATGATCCTGCAGACGCAGTATTCCGCCACCAAGCACGCCGTGAAGGCCTTCACGGACGGGCTGCGGATGGAGCTGGAGCGCGACGGCGCGCCGGTCGCCGTGACGCTCATCAAGCCGTCGGGCATCGACACGCCCTATCCCGAGCACGCCCGCAACTACATGCAGGACGACCCCGCGGTGCCGCCGCCGTCCTACGATCCCCGCGTGGTCGCCAAGGCGATCGTGTTCGCGGCCGGGACGTTCCGGCGCGAGCTCACCGTCGGCTTCGGGGGCTGGGCGATCGCCGCCATGGGGACCGTGGCCCCGCGCCTCACCGACACGATCATGGAGGCGACGGGCTACGCGACCCAGACCACGAGCCAGCGCGAGCGCAAGGGCATGCGCGACAACCTCTACCGTCCGCGCCAGGACGGGGACGAGCATTCCTCGCTCGAAGGCCCGCCCCCGCGCCAGTCGAGCCTCTTCCTCGAGGCCCAGATGCACCCGCTGACCACCGCGATGGTGATGGCGGGCGTCGGGCTCGCGCTCGCCGCGGCGCTCTTCGCGCCTCGTCCCGCCTTCGGGCACAGCCGCCGCCAGCGGGGCGCCGCTCCGGTCCGGCGCCACGAACATGGCGAGACGGTCGAGCGCCGCACCGGCAACGGGCACAGCGAGCCGGTGCGGGGCCCGGGCTACCGCGCCCGCCACGAGCCCTACGAGGGCCGGGAGCAGCCGCGGCACTGAAGGCGCGCCACTCAGCTCCTCCGGGCGTGCCATGCGCCCGGAGGACGCTCTGCTTTCAGGGTTCCGGCGCGCACGGAAGAACGGTAGCCTCCCGCCCATGACCCTGCTTCGCCCGCTCACTCCGATCCTTGCCCTCGCCCTCGCGCTCCTCGGGGCCGCGCCCGCCCTCGCCCAGGACCGGGGCACCGTCGACCCGAAGCCTCTGCCCCCGCTCGCGAACCCGGACGATCCGGCGACGCCGGCCAAGGAGCTCTTCGGCCGCAAGACCACGCCGGCCGCCCTGGGCCCGCGCGCCATCGGCTCCTACGCGAAGGGCTGCGTGGCGGGCGCCGCGGCGCTCGCGATCGACGGCGACACCTGGCAGGTCATGCGCCTGTCGCGCAACCGCAACTGGGGCCACCCGAAGCTCATCGCCTTCCTGGAGCGCCTCGCGAAGCGCGCGCCCGAGGCGGCGAACTGGAACGGGCTCCTCGTCGGCGACCTCTCGCAGCCGCGCGGCGGGCCGATGCTTACGGGCCATGCCTCGCACCAGCTCGGCCTCGACGCGGACATCTGGCTCACCCCGATGCCGAACCGACGCCTGACGCGTCAGGAGCGCGAGGAGACGTCGGCCACGAACGTGGTCCGGCCCGACCGGCTCGACATCGACCCGAGCGTCTGGACGCCGGCCCACGGGGCGCTGATCCGCACCACCGCGCGGATGCCGGAGGTCGCGCGGCTCTTCGTCAATCCGGCGATCAAGCGGGCCCTGTGCCGCGAGGCCGGCGCCGACCGCGCCTGGCTCTCGAAGGTGCGGCCGACCTGGGGCCACAACTACCATTTCCACATCCGCCTCGCCTGCCCGCCCGGCGAGACGGCCTGCTCGGACCAGGATCCGCCGCCCTCGGGCGACGGCTGCGGCAAGGAGCTCGACGCCTGGTTCACGCCCGAGATGCTGAACCCGAAGCCCGGCCGCCCGCGCCCGCCCATGACCATGACGGCGCTGCCCGAGGAATGCCGGCGCGTGCTGGCGGCGCCCTGAGCAAGGTGCCAGGCCACCACGCTCGAGCTGTTCCGCTGCCACGCCGGTGCCGGTCGCGCACGTCACGCCGGTGCGGCCGATCTATTCCGCCGCAACCCCCGTGCCGACCGCGCACGTCACGCCGGTGCCGCCGGTCTATTCCGCTGCCACTCCGGTGCCGATCGCGCACGTCACGCCGGTGCCGCCGAGGCCGCAATAGCCGCGCGGGTTCTTGGCGAGGTACTGCTGGTGGTAATCCTCGGCGAAGTAGAACGGCCCGGCATCGAGGATCTCGGTGGTGACCGGCCCATAGCCCTGCGCGGCGAGCGCCTTGCCGTAGGCGTGCTTCGAGGCCTCCGCGGCGGCGCGCTGCGCCGGCGTGGTCACGTAGATCCCCGACCGGTACTGGGTGCCGATGTCGTTGCCCTGGCGCATGCCCTGGGTGGGGTCGTGGCTCTCCCAGAAGACCTTGAGCAGGGCCTCGTAGGGCATCGTCGCGGGGTCGTGGACCACGAGCACGACCTCGTTGTGCCCGGTGAGGCCGGAGCAGACCTCATCATAGGTCGGGTTGGGCGTGAGCCCGGCCGCATAGCCCGCGGCGGTGATCCAGATCCCTTCGCCCATCTGCCAGAACTTGCGCTCCGCGCCCCAGAAGCAGCCGAGCCCGAACACCGCCTGCTCGGTGCCGGCCGGATAGGGCCCCTCGAGCGGGCGACCGTTAACGAAATGGCGCTCGGCGGTCGGGATCGCATGCGCGCGCCCCGGCAGAGCCTCGCCGGGGCGGGGGATCTCGAGGCGCTTGCGGGCGAAGAACATGGCGGGTCTCCTGGCTGAGTCCCCGATGTAGGGTCGGGCCGCGGCGGCTGCGAGGTCCGATGCGACGGGCAGCGCCCGCCCTGGGGTCCCGCAGGGCTCCCGGCGGGGCCGCGGCCCGGTGCCGAAAGCCTCAGGGGCCGGCGGGATAGCCGATCGGCTCCGCGGGCTTCTGGCCGAGCCAGAGCAGGAGCGCGCCGAGCACCACGCCCGCGACGCCGGCCGGCACGAGGAGGAGGTTCACGAGCACCGGATCCCACAGGGCGGGATGGATCCCGGCGGCGGCCGGCTGCAGGGTCGGGAAGGAGCGGGGGAAGAGGGTCTCGGCAAATTCGCGCAGCGGCGTCAGCGTGACGGCCTCGTTGGCGATCGAGCGCGTGGCGTCGACGACGAGCCCGACGAAGCCCGCCGCGAGCAGCAGAAGGCCGAGAACCCGCAGCAGAAACCGAACCATGACCCATCCCCGATCCGCCCCTGAGGTAACCCGCGCCCCCGCCTCCGGCAAGGCCCGCGTCCCTCGCGGCGTGGCCGCGGCCGCCGAGCGGGCCGCGCGGCCCTCCTTCGGCCCGCGGCGCGCGGCACGGCATGTCCTCCCGGTCGAGGCCTACGCGCCTTCCGCCCCGCCTCGCGGGCCGGTCGGGCCGAGGAGGCAGGGCCCCGACAACCGACTTGCGCGCCCCCCCGGTTTGAGGCTAAACGACCGCCTCCGTCGCACGCGTGCGACGGGCGCCGCCCGCTGGCCGCAGGGCCGACGGCGCGCCGGAGGGCCGCAAGTCCCTCGTGCGGAGAGGTGGCCGAGTGGTTGAAGGCGCACGCCTGGAACGCGTGTATACGGGAAACCGTATCGAGGGTTCGAATCCCTCTCTCTCCGCCACATCGCTGACCAGAGTGGTCCAGTGAAGTCCAAATAGTATAGAAAAAACAGGTTTTTAGGCGCTAGCGGTCGTCCAGCACGATGCAGCGCCGTGCGTTGCCATCCAGCACTCCTGGGGGTACGTTTTGGGGTACGACGATTGGCGATGGTGATCCTGTACCCCCATCGCTCAGCTCGGTGCCGCTGCGATGCCCCGCGACCACCTCACCGACACCAAAGTTCGCCAAGCCAAGCCTGGCTCTAAGCCCTATAAACTCGCTGACGGCAACGGTCTCTTCCTTCTTATTAATCCGAACGACACTCGCTACTGGCGGCTGAAGTACCGCTTGGCCGGCAAAGAGAAGCTTTACGCCGTCGGCGTCTACCCTGAGATTAGTCTCGCGGAGGCTCGGGAGAAGGCGCTGAACGCCCGCCGTCTCATCCGGGAGGGACAGGACCCTGTTGCCGAACGCAAGCGGCTGCGCGCTGCGACGGTCGCTTCCTCTGCTGAGACCTTCCAATCGGTAGCTGAGGAGTGGATCACCTCACGAGCCGGGGTTTGGTCCGCGACTTACCGCGAAGCTATCCAGTCTGCTCTTGCGGCAAATCTCTACCCGCAGATCGGGGCGCACCCGATTCGAGCCATCACTGTTCCTGTTATGCGAGAGAGCCTACTCTTGATGGAGAGGCGAGGCGCCCTGGCCGCCCTGCGAAAAGTTCGTATGTGGGCTAGTCAGGTATTCCGGTATGCCATCGCTACCGGCCGCGCCGACAGCGATCCGGCAGCACCCCTGAGGGGCACTTTCAAGGCTCACAAGCCGAAGAATTTCGCCGCTGTCACGAAGGCGCAGGAGTTCGGAGAGCTTTTGGCAAAGATCAGAACTTATGACGGGAGCGTTGTGACTCGAGCTGCGATGCTCCTCATGGCTTACACCTTTGTCAGGACGCAGGAACTCAGGGGTGCGGCATGGTCCGAGTTCGACTTCGAGCGAGCGACGTGGCGAGTCCCTGCTGAACGGATGAAGATGGGCGAGGAACATATCGTCCCCCTTTCCCGCCAGGCTATTGAGCTTCTGCAGTCTCTGAGGCTGCTCACAGGACGGTCGGTCCTAGTGTTTCCAAATGAGAGAGACCCCCAAAAGCCTATGTCTGAAAACACGGTTTTGTATGCGCTATATCGGCTAGGCTATCACAGTCGTGCCACGGGCCATGGTTTCCGGTCGTCAGCATCGACGATGCTCAACGAGCTTGGCTTTGACGCAGACGTAGTGGAGCGTCAGCTTGCACACAAGGAGAGAAACAAGGTTCGGGCAGCATATCACAGAGCTGAGTATCTCAACGAGCGCCGCGAAATGATGCAGTCCTGGGCAGATTATATAGAAATTATTTCATTACAAAGAAAAAATGAGGAATAATATTATGTTTCAAACTGAGTCTTCTACAATCTTGCGAGAAAGAAATGGATCAGACCCGAAAATTTCACGTCTCAATATTTCCGCTGCTACCGCGCGTGATGTGCTTGCCCACGGCGATTGGAAGAGACGCGGTAAGATAGTGAAAGCTGAGTTGATTCTTGCTGAATGCTTGGAAGATATCGCTGTTGATTTAGAAGCGTGGGCAGAGTCGTTCAACCCTGCACTAGAAGGGGCGAAGCCTTCCTTAACAGTCGCTCGCAGTCCGACATTAGAACTGACCCAGCAGGTGTCAGCTGGAGACCGCACAGATGCGCGCAGCTCTTATGATGTTGCGGACGCCATCAGCTGGGATCTTCGAGATGTCGCAAAGCTTCTTAGGACTATCCAACGTACCCTTGATCTCAATGAGGAGGCTCCGGAAAATTTCCGACTTGCCGTTAAACGACGCAGGAAAGGCAAGCCTTCCGCCCATCCCATCACTGCTAGGGTTGAGGAAGAATGGATAAACATGATGGTGCAAGCCGCTCAAAAGCGTTCGGGTAAATTGGAGGCAGCTGTACACGAGCTTTGCACGGAATACGGATTTAGCCGCGCCAAAGTGATGCGAGCGCTCGAGTCTCACAAATTGCGCAATTTACCGGACTAAGATACTGATGACATGTCGCGCTAGTAGGTGGATTTAGCTGACTCCAAGACGCACGGAGTCATGCTTTGTCTAGCAAGGCGCAGTTCCCTCGGACCGGCTTGGTCCGGCTCAAGGATATTTTGGCTCCTCACGGCCCAATTCCCGTCTGCAAGTCGACGTGGTGGGCCGGAGTGAAATCGGGCCGTTTTCCAAAGCCGATCAAGCTGGGCCCTCGGATCACCGTGTGGCGTGCTGAAGACATCTGGCGCATCCTCGACGGGGGCGCTTGATCTGCATGCGCGACCGATATCAGGCCACTCACCCTTTTGCTTCGGAGTCGTTGTGTTAGGGCGTTGAAATTTTAAGAGGGGGCATGTGCCCCCTCTTTTTTCACGTCGAGCGGATCTCAGCTTCGCCTGATTTGCTACAAGCGGCCTCCAGCTGCAAATTCCGCAGGCTACTCGCAGAGCGATCAGGATTATCCCTACCGCTTGGGAATCTCTGTTGCTCAGGCCGCCTCTGTGTGCCGGGCAATAGTGTTGCGTTCCTTGGGGGATGCCACAAGAAGAGCACGATGATCTAACCGCAATGGCAAGGAAGCCTGCCTTGGTCAGCGCCGCCTCATAGGAGCGGAACAGAGTCTGGATCGCGGGCCCTCCACCGACCTGCGCTCGCGTGAGTGCCTCGCGGAAAGGTCAGATCGTGCTGGCATCCGGCACCGGATCGGTCAGTCCTAACCCGAGGAAGCGCATAAACGAGAGCCGGTTCATTGATCAGGATCTCAGTGCGCTCGTCCGAGAGGCTGTGTCGGGCCTGCAGGATCAGGACCTTGAACATGAACACGAGGTCGAACGCGGGGCGGCCACCCTTCGCGCTATCGGAGCGCGGCACCGCGTGGGGGGATCCGGAAGAAACACCTCGAAGTCAACAATGGCTCTCAGGCGCTCAAGGTGGTCTCGCTTGGCGAACAGCTCTTTCGGGCGATCATCAAGATCCAAGAACCCAGCCCGACCGAGCGTCCGCCGCTCCCGCTCCGCGCGGCGGTGCTTGATTCACACCAGCCGCAAAAGCAGGGAGGCTTTGGAGGTCTCCATCTGGGTCGACGAACATCCTGAGCATGTGGGTTCAACCTCCGGCGAAGCTCCCTGCTGTACGGCTGCAGTTGACCGATTATTTGGCCGAATTGGTCATTGTGTCGCAACATTGTCCATCATAGTCCATGTAAATCCAGTATAGTCCAGCGACTTCCAAGTTGTGCGTATTGTCATTGATAATATATATCCGTATAAATCTACGCACGAAATGTTGAACACGGAGGCAATCACACAACCGCACCCTAGAAAGAGAGATCAATTGCCCGCGCAACCGGCGCCGTGCACAGCTGTAACAGCTGACGCGCTGGCGAGCACCGCGCATGCCTACAAACCTGAACATGGCCGCGAGGATCTGCTCAGCGACCATGTTCAGGTCACGTAGAGCAACTCACTGATCGGGCAGCGGCGTCGAGCGCGCTGCCCGATCAACTTAACTCACCGGACAGAAATTACTGACAGGTGCTACGAGTCTGGTTCCGAAGCTCCTATCAGTTACAAAACATCGAGAGGATAGACTATGAGACCGACCAATTGGCAGCCCGACCACAGCGTCGATACCGAAGAAATGATCGGAGAGCTCGTGCGCAGAAAGGAGGTCGCCGCTGATCAGCGTGACGAACTCGAGAGACAGTACTCGAGCCGTCAGAAGGAGCGGGAAGCGATCCAGGGCGATCCCGAAGCGCTGGAGAGCCTGCTGCGCGATCTCGACGCGCTTCAGGCGGAGATGGACCTCACGGAGCGGCAGCTCAAGACGGTCGGAGCTGACCTGGCACGTTTGTGCTCCGCCCACGCGCGTAACAGGCGTGCCCAAGCGGGGATCCAGATCAAGCACGATCTGCACGAAATGCTCTGCGGTCCCATCATGGACCTCTACGTGGCCGACCTGATCCAGAGCAGGGGCGTAGCAGGGCAGTTCGACACGGTTCCGCAGGCGCGCAACGAGATCCATCTCGGGCGCAATCTGGTGGCCCAGATTGTCGCTGCCATCCCGTCTTCCTTGCTCCACCCGTCGTGGATCAACGGCTTCCTGGAGATGACCGCGAACGAGTTCGCCGACGAAGTGATCGACCGGTCTTCATCTCGCGAGTGAGCAGGTGAGGCTCACTTCTCGGTAGGATCAGCTCTTTGCAGAGCTGTCACGACTATAACTCGCTGGCGCCCGACCGAGTCCGGCTGGGCGCTAGCACAACGACAAACTGATCAGCGCCGATCATCCAATCCCACTCCTCAATCCGCTTCCAACCTCTGTCATCAACGACAGGGGCCTGAGAACGTATGTCTGTCAAAATCTCTTACAGCCCTGCTCCCGCCGGCTCCGGCAAAACACATCAGCTCGTCAGCCTTACCCTTCGCATGGCTGAGGCCGGTAGGTGCGCCATCATCTTGCAACCCACCAAGGAGCTCGTCGACAGAACCGCACAGGAGCTGAAGGAACAGCCCTCACATCCGCCCGTCATGGTGTTCCACAGCGGCACGATCGCTCACGGTTCCGTGGCGAACGCGCTCATGGACTACCTGAGGGATCCCCCTTCAGGTGGCCAGATCCTTCTGATCACCCACGCCCTGCTGCCCCTCGTGCGTGTCTGGCCGAACAAGGATCAATTGGACATCCTCGTCGATGAGGAACTCCAGGTCCTCCGTCATCAGGTGTACAACGTCCCCCGGACGCATCACCTGCTGACGGATCAGCTCGTGATCGAGTCTGTCAACGCCACGTATGGGCGCGTGAGCGCGGCCGATCCTCGCGAGCTTGATGAACTCGCCCGGAACCGCCAGGGCGACGAGGTCCTCGAACTCTTCAGCAAGACGCTCCGGACGATCGTCAACCCGCATTGGGAGACGTTCGTCAATCTGGAGCAGTACGAGCGGGTCAAGGCCGGGCAGGCTCGTCAGCTCGCCTTCCACGCGGTTCTGCAGCCGTCCGTCCTGGAGGGCTTCCGCAGCGTCTTCATGGCGGCGGCCAACCTTCAGGACGCGGCCATTTTCACGCTGTGGGGAGGACGAGGTGTCACGTTCGAGGAGGACCTCGACTTCGGCCAGAGGCTGCGGTCCACCGCCCATACGAATGGGGACCTCCTGACGATCTACTTCGCCTCGCAGCGTGCATGGTCGCGCAGGCGACGTCTGGCGGCTACAGGGCCGAATGGGGAGACGACCCTTGACCTCATGATCAAGGCGACGGAGCAGCTCTTCGGCTTCGAGCCGTTCGTGTGGCAAGCCAACAAGGAGTGCCAGGACAACCCCTTCGGTCCGAATGCCGTCCGGCTGCCCCATAAGCCGCATGGCCTGAACAGCTTCCTCCATGTCGACAACGTAGCCTTCGTGTCGTCGCTGAACCCTCCGCCGGATCACTTCCGGTTCTTGGAAACCCAGGGGCTCACGGGCGACGAGGTCACGATGGCGATCTACTTCCAGGGCGCCTATCAGGCGGTGATGCGGACCTCGACGAGGGATCCATCCTCGACCACTCCGAAGCGCATCCTCGTTCCCGATTTGCCTTTGGCCGAGTACCTCCATGGGCTCTTCCCCGGCTCTCGTCTCGAACATCTGGAGATCGGGTTGGGGGAGGAGATCAAGAAGCAGGTAGGACGGCCCAGGAAGCACGCTTCAGGGAAGGAGCGGACTGCAGCATCCCGTGAGAGGGCTCGGGAAGAGCAGCTGAAGATGCTCAATGACCTCTTCTCCCTTCGTGCGCAGGATGCTGCCGAGAAGGAGAGTTGCCGCCAGAAGGACACTGATAGGGACTTCTGTAACGTAAACACTATATACCTTTATAGGGGTTTCGTTACAAATCTCACTTCAGGGACGGTGTATCCTGCGAAGCAGGCCTCCACGCCCCTTGGGTACCTGAAGCACCTTCCGGACGAAGAGTTCTTCTGGCTCCTCAAGGCCATGCATCAGAGGGTCATCACCACCAAGGAGGACAACTTCCTCATCAGCCCTGCCGTGTTTGACCCCGACCGGGTATCGGGCACCAAGAGGGGCAAGGACAATATCGTCTACCTCCGTCACATGTGGCTCGACTTCGAGAACGGTGATCTGCCCCCAGAGGAGGTCCCTGCCCTCTTCCCGTACCTGCGCATGGTGGTCGTCAACTCCTTCCACCACACCAGGAGGGAGCCTCGCTTCCGTGTGATCATCCCGACGACGCAGCAGATGACCCCGAAGGTGTACCGCCTCCTGTACGAAGCCGTACGGGCAAAGCTGGAGGACGCAGGGTATCGTGTAGAGAAGACGAAGAAGGACAAGACCCGCACGTTCCCTCCGCGTCGATCTGGTCTCGACTGGGGGAAGAGTGCCCCCACGAGCCTCTTCTACGCCCCCTCTCAGGCCCAGGATCCGGAGGAGAGCTTCTTCTGGATGTTCATCACGCCCGAACGCATCACCCTCGATCCATACACCTGGGTGGAGCACAGCGCGTACTTGATCAACCCCGACACGTCGAATCTTGATCCGCCCCCTCCCCTCTCCACCAAGGTCGATCAAGCCCGCGTCAATGCGGCTGTCGATAGATGGCGCATGTCCACTGCCTACCCAGGCGAGGGGAACGATCGCTTCTTCCGGTTCGCCCTCGACCTCAGGTCCACAGGGATGAGCCTGTTCGAGATCGAATCCATGCTCCGCATGGAAGCCGCCTACGGACGATCTTCGGACGAGCGAAGGGCCCAGATCCCCTCGATCATGAGCAGCCTCCGGCAAAGGTCCTGACCGCCCCCACGTCGATCTCGCAATCCGTGCAGCGCACCGACACGGATGTCGCCGGCACCATGGCCGGCACCAGCACAGGGGCCGCTCAAACGGAGCCCCTTCCGACACCCCTAAATAGGAGGACAAGACCTGAACAGGAGCGCGCCATGGCGCAAGTAACCCACACGATGAAGCATCACCAGGAACATACGCCCGCTACAAGAGAGGAGCTGAGATGGCGTCTCCCCATCGATCTCCTCGTCTTCCAGCTGCTGGAGACGTTCGAGAGCTTCACCAAGTTCGATCCGCGCGGCTACAAACTTCACCTTCTCGGCCTCCCGTCACACGTTACCACAGTAGCAGCGACCACGGAGGCACTTGAGCAGGATCCGGACGTCGCGCTCAACACCCTCGATCGCGTCATGGACGCGGTGGACGGATATCTGGGCATTTGCGAACTCGAAGAATGGCCTGAAGACGCCGCCCGCCTTCAAGTGTGCTGGGACCAGTTCGACGAACTCCTCGCAGCGATGCATCTGACGATCCGGGGCGGTCCCAGGATAGCCGACCTGGGGACCACCGGCGTCGGCGATACGAGGCTCGCAGCATGATGTCGGAATCGATGCACCGGGCCGCTCGGCCCGGCGTTCGAGCATGGCTCGCTGGTCTGCTGTGGACGATCACCGCGTTCATGGTCCTCACCGGCATCGTCATCGCACCATTGATGAGCTGAGACGGCGCGAGCAGCACTAACACCCGGCTGACTTCTATCGCCGCACCAGACCGCGTCCGTCGGCGAAGCGCAACCTTGTCCATCGCCCACACCGCGGCTGCGTCGAGCCCGACGAGCACCCCAGCACCACCCTAACGAACCATCATAGACGACAACCAGATAGGCACACTGATGAACACCAATACCCTCGACCTTCCTGAATGGGCGTGGACAATCTGCGAGAAGTATCGGCTGCATGAACGCACCGACGAACCCATTGGAGGAGTCGCTGCTCTCCTGATGGATGCCGCTCACGGTCTGGAGCACGCGGCTCTCGCCATCTTCAAGGAAGACGCCCCGTCCTCGGACGCGATCAAGATCGTGACGGAAGCGTCCCTGATGATCAACGATGCCCTCAGGCTGGCCGGGATCTGTTCGAACCAGCTCTCTCCGGCGTCCGTGGACCGGCGGGAGGACGGCTCATACATCCGTCGCCCGGTGCCTGCTGACTAGGTTCCCGTGACCAATGTGCACCAGCTGTATCGGGCCGCCTCTTCGGCTTCGGAGCATCACATGGTCCCGATCCGCTCGAAGCGTCGAGCGGCCAAGTGGATCACGGCCGAGCGGCTTGGTGCCAACGAGGTTAGAGCGCCCTACTGTCAGCGGGGCTCAACAGAAACACCATAAATAAACGAGAACACAATCCGGATTGGACGACGTATATGACTCAACTTTCCCCCATCGCTCAGCTCGCCAAGAGCTGCATTCTCGATCTCTCCAAATCCTCTGAGGACCTCGACATGTTCGTCTCGACGTTCTTTGACAGGAAGGATCCCGACCTCTCTGAGGACGACCGGAGGCGGGTCCTCACCCTGGCCTATGAGTTCTGCTGGTCCCGTGCTGAGGCGCTGCAGCAGGATGCTCTGAACCTCGCCACTCGTTCTGAGGAGACGATGGACCTGGAAACCATTCTGCAGGCGCTCGGTCACAAGCGGCTCTCTGACGGATACTTCGACATGTTCAAGCGCATCGGCGCGTACCTGATCGAGAAGCAGAAGGAGGACGAGGTGAGGGCTCGACCGCACTGAAGCGGTGTCGCCCACACCATCGCGAGACTCGTTCTTCCTTCCGTGCCGCCGTCAGTGAGCGACGATGCCGCGTTGTGCAGCCGGGTCTCAGCTCACCGACCCTTCCGTACCCACATGAGCACCCCTTTGACGAAGCCCCTCCCCTCTCCGCAGCTTGTAAGTCGCTGCATCAACGCTGTGTCGAGCCACACAGCCATTCCGGCCTCGCTGAACGTCAAGAGTACTCTGGAGGCCATCTTGGACCGCTTCTTCAACTCCGAGTGTCCGCACCTCGGGGAAGAGGAGCAGATCGACCTCCTACACGCCGCGCTGGACCGCTGTTGGAAGGAAGCACGGTCACTTCAGGAGGAAGCACACTATCGTCGGGCCGTGGAGCCTGAGGAGATGGCGAACACTTCTGGGCTTCTGATGCACAGATCCGCGCGATATCAAGCGGCTGCCTGTGCTCTGGGGATACGGCTCCTCTAGATCACCACTCCGTCACAAGGAGCATGTTCCGACAATCATGCACGCGATCTTCAGAAGGAGGCGCGATGATTCTCGTGCCGGACGCGTCCCTTCGTTTCCGCGTGCTCGATCTGGAGACGACGGGCGCCTCGGCCAACGATCACGTCGTAGAGATCGCCGCAGTCGACCTGATCGGCCTTGACATCATCCCCATTGGCTCGCATCTCGTGACGCCGCTCGTTCCGATCTCGCCAGAGGCCTCTGCGGTCCATCACCTCACCGACAGCGACGTTGTAGGAGCCCCCGACCTGGAGGCGCTTCTACCCGTCTACATGGACATCGACCGAGTCGCTGACGTCGACGTGTTCGTCGCCCACAACTGGGCCTTCGAGGCTCAATGGCTCGGAGAGCACCTCCGAGGTCGACCGGCGATCTGCACCTACAAGGCCGCTATTCGGGTGTGGCCGGAAGCTCCTGGGCACTCCAATCAGACGCTGCGGTACTGGCTCAAGCCTGAGGGGCTCAGCTCCTCGATAGCCACCCCGCCCCACCGTCCGCTTCCGGATGCGCTCGTGACGGCGCACATCCTTCGTGAGCTGCTCCGGGTCGCCACAGTCGAGGAACTGATCACCTGGACCGACGAGCCCGCGCTCCTCCCTCGGGTGACCTTCGGACGGCATCGAGGCTGCAGCTGGAGCGAGGTGCCGACGGACTACCTCGCCTGGGTGGTTGAGCGATCTGAACTCGGACATGACATCAAGTTCACGGCCGAACATCACCGAGGCAGAACATGACCGAGGCAGACACGTCAGTGAGACACGATGATGCCCTACGTCCATTCTCGCCGCTCCCCGCGTGGTACTCGAAGGCCATGAAGAACTTGGGACGAGGATCACCCCTGTAGGTGATCCGCTCGCTGGATCAGCGTCGCTCGATACATTGGCCGCTATCCCGCCCGTCGCAGCTGCATTGGCTCGCTGTCCACTTCGACGATGTATGGACTTGCTGCTCGTGCGGGAGAGGCTCCGGCGAGCCATTCTCTGAGCTTCGTCCAGCGCCGCTTCGCCTTCTGTCCCCGTACGGCAATGCCGATGGCTTTCTTCTGCGCCACCAGCACCACGAGGCGCTTGCCTCGGGTCACGCCCGTGTAGAGGAGGTTACGCGCTAGCATGGTGTAGTGCTGGGTCGTGACCGGGATCACCACAGCCGGGTACTCCGACCCTTGGCTCTTGTGGATCGTAGTCGCAAAGGCGGGCACCAGCGTGTCGAGTTCGCCGAAGGGGTAGATCACCTCCCGCCCATCAAAGTTCACGACCACAGCACCCTCCTCCTCATCGATCCGAGCCACCATGCCGAGGTCGCCGTTGAAGACCTCTCGGTCGTAGTCGTTCTGCGTCTCCATCACCCGGTCGCCCGGCGAGAACGACCAGCCGAAGCGCTCGACGGTGGCCGGAGGGTTCGGGTTCAGCACCCGCTGAAGCTCGTGGTTCAGGTTCCTGGCTCCGAGCACACCTCGGTTCATGGGGCAAAGCACCTGCACGTCTCGTATGGGATCGAGCCCGAACTTCCGGGGGATACGGTTCGTCACCACCTCGATGAGCTTGGCCACTCCCTCCTCGGGCTCGGTGATCTCGACCACGTAGAAGTCGCTCTCCTCCCCCGCCTTGGGAGGTTCGGGCAGCTGGCCGCTGTTGATCCTGTGGGCGTTCACAACGATCCGGCTCTCGGCTGCCTGCCGGAACACCTCCGTGAGCCGCGCCACCGGCACCCGCTCCGAGGAGATGATGTCGGCCAGCACCTGCCCTGGTCCCACCGAGGGTAGCTGGTCCACGTCGCCGACCAGCAGCATACCGGCATGTTCAGGGATGGCCTTGGTGAGCGCATTCATGAGCGGCACATCGACCATGGAGGTCTCGTCCACCACGAGGAGGTCGCAGTCGAGCGGGTTGTCCTCGTTCTTGGAGAAGCCCCCATGCTTCGGGTCAATCTCCAGCAGCCGGTGGATCGTCTTGGCCTCAAGGCCCGTCTGCTCCGTCATCCGCTTTGCGGCGCGGCCTGTGGGAGCAGCGAGCAGCACCCGCACGCCCTTCGCCACCAGGATGCGCAGGATCGAGTCCAGCGTGGAGGTCTTCCCGACACCGGGTCCGCCTGTCATCACCGCGAGCTTGGAGGTCAGCATCAGACGGACGGCTTCTCGTTGCGAGGCCGAGAGAGTCTTAGCCGTCTTCCCCTCGACCCAGGCAAGAGCCTTGTCGAAGTCGATGCTGGGCCAAGGTGGAGTGCCAGAGGCCCGCTCGATCAGCCGCTCGGCGATCAGGCGCTCGGCCGCGTGCAGGCCCATGAGAAAGACGCACGGCTCGCCGTCCACCATGTCGGTGGTGACCTGCTCGCCTTGCCGGATCTCCTCGACCACAGCTGTCCGGATGAGGTCAGCCTCTACCTCCAGCAGCTTCTCGGCCAATCCGATCAGCGTCTCTATGGGAAGCCCGCAGTGGCCCTCATCCGTGGCAGTTTGGAGGGCAAAAGAGACACCCGCCCGCAGACGCTGAGGCGAGGTCTTCTCCACCCCGAGCTTCATCGCAATGGCATCTGCGGTCCTGAAGCCGATACCCCGCACGTCTTTCGCGAGGCGGTAGGGGTCTTCGGTCATAACCTTGATGGCCTCGTGGCCGTACCTCTTGAAGATGCGGACCGCTCGTGCCGTGCCCACGCCATGCGCGTGCAGGAAGATCATGATCTCCCGCACGGCCTTCTGCTCGGCCCAGCCCGAGACGATGCGCGACGCCCGCATCGGTCCGATGCCGGAGACCTCCGTCAGGCGCTCTGGGTTGGCCTCTATGATTTCGAAGGTACCCTCGCCAAAGCCTGCGACGATGCGCTTGGCCATGGCGGGACCGATGCCGCGCATCTGTCCGGAGGCGAGGTACCGCTCGATGCCCTCCACACCCGTGGGCGGGGTGGTCTTCAGGACATCGGCCTTGAACTGGAGCCCATGCACCCGATCCGACACCCAAGTCCCAGTGGCGGTAATCCACTCCCCTGCTCCGACCGCCGGAGCATGGCCAACCACCACGGTGAGGTCGCGCTTGCCGCGCATCTGGACCTTGAGCACACAGAAGCCATTCTCGGCATTGTGGAAGGTGACACGCTCCACCGTTCCCGCCAGCGCTTCCTTCGGTGCGCGGTTCTCGAACTGGGCGGGTCGGACCATCTGGTTCATGGGTCTCACCAGAGCCGCGTCGGCAGCCCTGCCTCTCCAAGCTTACGTCCGTCTCCGGGATCGGACGATGAGCGGACATTATCCATACACCGGGATTATGTTCTACATTTGTTCTCGCGCCAGAGGCAGGGTGCGGAATGCCGCATCGGAGCGGCCAGGCCTTAGGCTCTGGGTCTTGGGGCCGTCCTCCTGAGGCTGGTTCGACGGCCTGCCGAGGGGTCTCGCTGAGGACCTCCGCCTCAGTTGCCTTCAGCGCCCTTGGAGATCAGACCAATCCCGCCGAGGGGCGCCCAGTCCGGCCACCGATCTTCAGACCCCCAGTGCCACCCTGCGTGCGGGGACAAGTCCGCGCGGGTCGCCTCATCCGGAAGCGTGATCCCGATAGGGACGCGAACTGCAGTCCCGGAAGACGCGGCGAGGCCTCTGCTTCGAGAGTTCATTGGCGTGTAGCTTGTCCTCTCGGCGGGCTGGTAGCGGACCTCGCGCCGGCAATGCGGGCAACGTGAGGCCAAGACACGCCTGAAGGGCCATGGGCTGTCTGCAAGGCTCGGGAGAGCCTTCTGCGCCTTCTCATAAGCCTGGCCGTACCCTTCCATCGCTTGGACGATCTCAAGGTCGAGAGGGCCGCCACCTTGGCTCTCAACCGTGTGGACCAGCAGGACCTGGTTGCGACAGGTTCGGTGCCAGCATTGGTCCTCCCGGAGAACGAGCATCACGATCGCATGCCGGCCGTTCTCGTACCACCGCAGCTGCCGGGCGAGCGCACCCGCAACGAAGTCGGCAACGCTGAGCGAGAGCCCGTCCACATGCACGTGTGCACCTGGTCGTCCACCAGGGTCATTCCAGGTGGTGGTCCTGAACGCCGGAAGGTGCTGGTCCGGCTTACGCCAGTAGCCCTGAAGCGCTGCTGGCTCATGGGCGACAAGCCACAGGGTGCGAATGCCCGAGGCGGCAAAACGCTCCTGCCGCTGACGGTAGGCCTCCTTCCCCTGAAGCTGAACCTGGACCTCAAAGCCGATGGACCAAGCCTTGCCGGGACGGCGGCAAAGCACGTCAGCTCGCCACTCCTGCCCGTCAGGGGTTCTGCCCGTTTGCTCTGGAAGCGCCTCCCATCCTACTGCTGCTGCGCCGATCAGACATTGCGCTTTGAGATAGAGGTGGAGATCGCTCTCCTTAGCTCCCTCGGGAGCATGTCCTGGGGGGTGAGCAAAGAAGCGGGTGCCCAGGCGCGAGACCTTCGGGATTGCTCGCCTTCGGCTCCAGGGCATCCAGGCATCACGATCCTTCGCAGAGCTGAGCCCTTCCCAGGCTTCATCACTCATCAGCGGAGCGATAAGGGGCTCTCCCGATCCGGTAAAAGCGAGCAGCGGCATAAGCCGCTTATATCAGCCATGGCGGAGGTGAGCAGGTGTTCGTATTGCTCTGCGCTTGTGCAGCTTGCAGATCGCGCACATCCGTATTCTCGGTGGTGCCACGAACGCTTGCGAGCTATGAAAAAGCCGCCCCTCAAGGCGGCTCTCTCTCATCCTCTGGTCTCGAAGATCAGGCCGCCTTCTTGCGGCTGCTCTTCTTCTTTGCTGGCGTGCTCTTCGCAGGAGCGCTCACCGTCTCAGCCGTGTCAGCAGTCTTCGGGGCAGCCTTGCGGCGGTTCTGACCAAGGCCGAGGCTCTTTGCAAGCTCCGAGCGCTTGGCCGCGTAGCTCGCCGCCACCATGGGGTAGTCCCGCGGAAGGTCGTACCGCTCCCGGTACTGGGCCGGGGTGAGGCCGTGGCGAGCCAGATGCCGCTTCATGGACTTATAGGGCTTGCCGTCGATCAGAGAAATGATCGCATCGGGCGTGACCGACTTCTTCACCGAGACGGCGGGGGTAGGCTTGTCCGCCACCTTCACCTGAATGGGATTACTGACGTTCTGCAGCGCGGCATGCACGCTGCCGATGAGAGCCGGCAGTTCGGTGACTGGGACGGAGTTGTTGCTCACGAAAGCAGACACGATGTCAGCTGCGAGACCGATGTAGTCCGCAGAGGTGTTGGTGGAGGATAGTTGGTCGGTCACGTTGGGGCATCCTGATAGGAGGTTGTTTGTCCGCCGGTGTTCGATCTCGCTTGGCTACCGGAGGAGCAGGGCCCAGCTATGCACATGCGGCCAGAAACGCAAGAGCACCTGGATCTTATATCAAAATATGCGCTTAATATTCGACAGGCCGAGATACTTTGTGGGCTGCACATGCACCACGTGCGGAGAAGTCATGACCGTAGGGTTACAACCTGAACGCGGCAACTGCCACGGGAGTAGTTGCCGCTCCTCGCCGGGCGAGAGGTCTTGATGCTCCCGCGACGAGTAAGTCACTTGGCCGCAGTTCAGTCTGCCGAATGGAGTAGCTGGCAGCCCAATAGGAACTCCCTCTGCTCTCGACCCAGCCTTGTCTTTGCCCAAGCACCGATCCAGAAGGAGCGTCGAGTAAAACCTGGCTACGTCGAAGGAGTCCCATTGTGTCCCCTCGTGAGGTGAGACGCCCCCCGCGCATGGAGGCTCATCGAGAAGCCGACCACAGCATCGTGATCACCGGCGCCGCAGGCGGGATCGGGATGGCGATCACGCGCCGGCTGCTTCACGACGGCTGGATCGTCGTGGCGACCGACGTCAGCCAGGAGGCTCTCGATGCGACTGCCGCGGCCGTGAGCGCTGGCCCGCGTCTGCGGTTGCTCCGAATGGATGTGACCAACCGCTCCAACGTCGAGGCGGTTGCGTCTGCATTGAGCAGTGAGGGGCAAGCCGTCGCCGGGCTCGTCAATGCGGCGGGCCTGCTTCAGGACGCGACACCCTTCCTGTCGATGGACGCCGAGCAGCAGCACGCCATCTGGAACGTGAACAATTTCGGCGTTGTCACCTGCACCCAGGTCTTCAGTGCCGCTATGGAGAGTGCCGGTGGTGGATCCATCGTGAATATCACCTCGATCAACGAGCACCGCCCGCTGCCCCTGCATCCCTACGCCCCCACGAAAGTGGCGCTCGGCGCGCTCACAACACTCACGGCAGGCGAGCTCGGGCCAGCGGGCATCCGCGTCAATGCCATCGCGCCGGGCTTCACCCTCACCCCGATCCTCAAATCCAAGATCGCGGCGGGCAAACGGGACGTGAGAACGATCGAGGCCCACACAGCCCTTGGTCGACTTGTTGAGCCCGAGGAGGTTGCGGCGCTCGCGAGCTTCCTGATGTCCGACGACGCCAGTGCCATCGCAGGCGCAAGCATCCCGGTGGATGCCGGCTGGCTCGCGACGTCTCACTGGATGAACTTTGCCGAACTGCAACACGACCGTCCGAGTTCCGGCTCCAGGGCGAGTGGGCAGGACTAGGAAAGCGCCCTCATGAATCTGCACGACTACACGCCGCCAAGCCCCTTCGACAGAGCTGCAATCGCGTCGGCCGTGGAGGCTCTCGCGCACCGCTTCGGAGACCAATTCAGCGCCAACCGGGCGGTTCGCGAGCAGCATGCCAACATCACGAGCTGGCACCCCGTCAAAGTCCCGGACGGGGTCGTGTACCCCACATCCACCGCGGAGGTGAGCGAGATCGTCTCGATCTGCGCCGAGCGTCGCGTCCCCATCATTCCGTTCGGCGTGGGAACATCCCTCGAAGCAGGCGTGAACGCCCCGTTCGGCGGCATCTCGATCGACATGGGCGGTATGTCCCGGATCGTTGCCGTCCACGAGGATGACATGGACTGCATTGTCGAGGCGGGCGTGACGCGCAAGCAGCTCAACGCTCACCTGCGCTCCCAAGGCCTGTTCTTTCCGATCGACCCTGGTGCGGACGCGAGCATCGGCGGCATGGCGTCTACGCGAGCGTCGGGCACCAACGCGGTCCGCTACGGCACCATGAAAGACAACGTGCTGGCGCTGACGGTCGTGATGCCCGATGGATCGATCCGCAGGACCGGCACGCGCGCCCGCAAGTCCGCTGCAGGCTACGACATCACACGCCTCTTCGTCGGAGCCGAGGGCACCCTCGGTGTCATCACCGAACTGACGGTGAAGCTGCACGGCATCCCTCAATCCATTGCCGCCGCGGTCTGTCCGTTCCCAGATCTCGAATCAGCCTGCAACGCGGTGATCGCCACGATCCGGTATGGCATTCCGATCGCGCGGATCGAGCTTCTCGACGAGGTTCAGGTGCGTGCCTGCAACCTGCATTCCAAGTTGACCCTGCCGGAGATGCCGACGCTCTTCCTGGAGTTTCACGGCACCGAAGCTGGCGTCCGGGAGCAGTCCGAAACGGTTGCGGAAATCGCCCGAGAGTTCGGCGGTGGCCCGTTCGACTGGGCTGTCCAGGCGGAGGATCGCACGAGGCTTTGGGAAGCGCGGCACAACGTGTACTGGGCCTGCCTAGAGCTACGACCGGGGTCGAAGTTCATCGCAACCGATGTGTGCGTCCCCATCTCGCGGCTCGCGGAGTGTATGGTGCGGACAAAGTCGGATATCGAGGCGACGGGGCTCGTGGCGCCGATCGTCGGGCATGTCGGCGACGGAAACTTTCATGTCTCCGTGATGGGCATGATAGACGACGCCGAGGAGATGGGTCAGATCAAGGCTTTCATCGATCGCCTGAATCAGCGTGCGCTCGACATGGACGGGACCTGCACAGGCGAGCACGGCATCGGCGAGGGCAAACAAGAATTTCTGTTCCTGGAGCACGGTGCCAATGTGGAGACCATGCGGTCCATCAAGGCCGCATTGGACCCTCTCAACATCATGAACCCAGGTAAGATATTCCCGTTAGCGCCCTCACTGTCCTGAGCGACCGTTCCAGAAGGCGAGAGATGGCACGGTGATAGCACGAGAGCCACCATCCTTTAGGAGCGAGCCGCGTCGTACCGACGGTGGCTTGTTCCTGGCCCTTAGGGTGTACCCTGAGGACGCCGAGACGATTGCGGCCTTTGTGCAGGGGCATGGCATCAAGCCGATAGCGCCTGAGGACTTGCATGTCACGCTCCTGCGGCTGAACAGGGGCGCGTTCGACCTTGAAGGGTTTCCAGCTTTGGCTGAGGTCCGGGCTAGCATCGGGACCTATGGGCTCTACTCCAGGGCCGAGCATGGCATCAACCGTGCTGCGTATATTGCCGTGGAGAGCGATCCGATATTGGCGGCGCGTACAGCCCTCCTCAAGGGGTACCAGGGCATCCCTAACCCGTTCACGACGCCTGGCGGGGCACTCAAACCGGCATTCCGGCAGATGGTGCGTACCCCCCACCTGACTTTGACGTTCCAAAGGTCAGAGCACCTTCTGACGATCCCCGTCCCGCTTCCCAAGATCCGGTTCACAAAGGTGATCGCGAACCGGCCCAATCCATTTTGGCACCGGCGTCACCTATAAGGCTAACGGTGATGCCTACTCCGCGGCTTCGACTGCACGCTCGCAGGGGCGACCACCAACAGCATAATCGCCTATGCTCGCCTGCAGCAGCATGGTTCCTATCTAGGCACGATTGAGCTATGCCTGCCTTTGCCGTTACCCCTGCATTGCTTCATAGACATAGGCGGTTTAGCCTCCCACCCGAGTTGTAGTGTGGCTTGCCATGATGCTAGGGATCTCGGCTAGCAGTTCACTCGCAAGGAAGCCAAGAGGACCGCGACTGTACGTGAGGCGGTTTCCAGCCTCCCCGTGCAGGTACACGCCCCATTGAGCGGCCTGGACGGGCTGAGCACCACAAGCCAACAGTCCCGCGATGATCCCGGCCAGCGTATCTCCAGATCCCGATGTGGCGAGGCCGATCTTTCCCTCGGTATAGATCGAAGCAGACCCATCCGGGGCTACGATGTGGGTGTCGCTGCCCTTGAGGACCACCACACACTGAAGCAATGCCGCCGCCTTGTGTGCGGCATGGTAGGGGTTGGACCCAATCGCCTGTTTGTCGATCCCGAGGAGCCCTGCCATCTCGCCCGCATGAGGTGTAATCACGACCCGACCGCCATGCCGAGCGACGCGGTCTCGTAGCGCCATGAGTCCCACGAGTGGAGCCGCGTCGAGCACGAATGCCGGACCCGGCTCGCATTCCTGGAGGCGACCTGTCAGCTCAGCGGCGACGTCATGATCCAGCATCCCGGGCCCGATCAGGATAGCGTCACACTTGGTCACCCGTTCCAGGAGCAGATCGGCTGAGGCGGGAGCTATGTCTCCGTCTGGCGTCTCGGGAAGAGCGACAACAAGTGTCTCCGGCAAGGCAAGACCGAGCGGCAGCGCAACGCGATCAACCGTGGCGACCTGGAGCTTTCCCGCTCCGGCACGCAGGGCCGGCGTGCCCGCGAGAAGAGCGCCTCCCGGACCGGAAGCGCTCCCGGCGATGACCAGCACCCTGCCCCGCTGGTTTTTGTCGCCTTCGGCGTCGGGCTCTGGCAGCGGATTAGAACTCAGGGAGGCCGTTGTAATCACGAAAGTCATCGTGCCGCTACCTTGGCATCGGGCTCCGACGTCACCGGCGCCCCGGCCTGAATGAGAGGAGCAACGAAGTTGTACCGATGCAGGACGAGGCCGCCGTTCTGTCCGATCGAAGGGTCAAGCCGGTACTCCGTGACGGAGCAGTTCGCGACCTCCGCTTCCGCATCGATGGCCAGGATCTGCTGCTCGGTCATGGTCTCAAGAAGGTACCGAAGGCACAGCACCACCACCTGATGCCCGACGATCAGCACGCGGCAGCCGCTGTGATGAAGCGAGATCGTGTCGAGCGCACTACGCAGGCGCAGGATCACGTCGCACCAGCTCTCGCCACCCGGCGGGCGATGGTAAAACTTGCCAAGGAGGCGACGGAACTCGGCCTGTTCCGGATGGAGCGCCTCGACGCCTGTTCGTGTCAGCCGGTCGAGGATGCCGAACTCCTTCTCGCGCAGCCGCTCGTCGACCGCGAGGGCCTGGCGCTCGGTGCAGACGCCGCCCTCTGCCTTAATGAGTTCTGCTGTTCGCCTGGCCCGCACATAGGGGGAGGTGAGAACCACGTTCGGTCGTTCGTCCGCTGGGAACTCGGAGAACCAACGGCCAAGGGCACGCGACTGAACCTCCCCAAGGGGGCTCAGAGGCACGTCGACGTCGCGGTGGGCGATATCGATGTGAGCAAGACCCGCTGCATGGGCCGCATCGCGTGCGACATTGCCGGCGCTCTCGCCATGTCGAACAATCCAGAGGCGCTCCGGCCAACGCTGGGGCATCATCATGGTCGAGGACACAGATCACCTTAGCGGACTACTCTCGAGCTTCGAGCTCAATGGATGTGGCAGAGCTTAGTTCCACCGGCCCTCCCGCTGGTCGCCCAACGCCACGCTCCGCCTTGGCTGGACGGCACATCATCTCTGAGTGCAGATGAGGGAAATGCTCTTGGCTCCAAATAAGGCTTCGGAGCCTGCCAAGTTTGTGCTCGGCACGGCATTTCAGACTTATCTGTATGGTCCTGGTTGCGGTAACGGCTGCAAAGGACCGATGGTGCGTAGTCTACACGTCGCGCCCAAAACCCACTGCCTCCTGGACCGAGCACCTCAGACGTGTACCCTACTAGCGGCAAACGGTGTCCCATGAGCGAACACGGAGAAGATTGGCGGTCCAAGGTTGAAGAGGAGGGTGACTCTGCCCCCCAGTCAGACGATTTCACCCGCGGTCAAGAGCTGGGCCGAGGGCGCGAAGCCAACACCCCAGGAGAGATCCCTGCGCGCGGCTGGACGGACATCCTCTGGCGTGTGCTGTGGGGGATCTCGGATGACCGTATTCTGTCCACATCGGGTGGGGTGGCGTTCTTCGCACTGCTGGCTGTCTTTCCAGCTATTGCTACGATCGTGTCGCTGTATGGGCTCTTTGCCGATCCCGGCACTATCCGGGGCCACCTGTCCCTTCTCGCAGGAATCTTGCCCGGCGGCGTGCTGGAACTCCTCGGGGAGCAGATCAGTCTGATCAGCACCCAGGGTCATGATACGCTCAGCGCAGCCTTCGTCACCGGCTTCCTGGTGGCACTCTGGAGCGCAAACTCTGGGGTAGCAGCGCTCTTCGATGCTCTCAACGTGGTGTACGGCGAGAAGGAGAAGCGCAGCCTGGTACGCTTCTATGCCACAACCTTTCTGCTCACCCTTGGGATGATCGGCTTCACAATCCTGGCTATTATCGCCGTGGTCGTTACGCCTGTTGTCCTCACCTTCGTCGGGTTTGTAACCCCAGCCGAACGGTTCCTGGCGGTTCTGCGTTGGCCCGCCCTTCTTTTGGTCGTGGGGGTGTGGCTTGCTGTTATCTATCGCTACGGTCCGAGCCGCCGCAATCCAAAATGGCGTTGGGTGAACTGGGGCAGCGCAGCAGCAGCCGTGCTCTGGCTCTCGGCATCCATGCTGTTTTCCTGGTACGTCGCTAGTTTCGACAGCTACAACAAGGCCTATGGCTCACTCGGCGCAGGCGTGGGCTTTATGGTGTGGATTTGGCTGTCAGTAGTGATTGTCCTGCTCGGGGCCGAGCTCAATGCTGAGATGGAACACCAGACTGCAAAAGACAGCACCGAGGGGACACCGAAGCCACTTGGGGCCCGTCGAGCCAACATGGCGGATCATCTTGGCGCGTCACAGGGTTAAAGCGCAGGCAATGCGTCCAGGCCGTCCCATTGCTTGATCCAGCCGAGTGTAGCGGCGAGGCAGAGGAGGCTCATGCAGGCTCCTCACCTCAACCTTCCAGCGCGTTGCGGCGTGCCGGCTCCACGATAACATTAGGCGACCGCTCATCAGGGGCACTCTCTAGCAGGCTCTGAAGTGCGCCTGCGGCAACTGCATTGGCGGTCTCAGCTGAAGTCTCTCGCGTGAGCTGCCGTGCACCAGAGGATGATCCTACCTCTTCCTGCGCTGATCTTTCGTTTGCCGCCGCCATCACGTCCTGAGGCTGGATAAGCCCAAGACCGGCTGCATGCTCCGCCATGATCACGCTATCTGCGGCAAGAACCAGGCTGCTGCCTGCTTCTGCAACAGCCTTAGCGAGCCCTTCGATCTCCGTAACCCTTCGGGCATCCCGAGAGACATTGCGAATGTAGACAGCGAGTACGCGGCCGGGGTGCTCCTCGACGATCTGACGATAAGCCTCAGGGTCGTGCTGCCCACTGTCACCGATCAGGATAAAAGGCAGATCGCTGTAAAGCGCCAGCATGTTGCGGATCAGATCCTGCTTGTGATCCTCCGCTTTGCGCGGCAGCGGGCTCCTCCAGGAGACACCCCACTCCCTCAGGAACAGAACAGGACCCACAGGAATCCCGTGCAGGCTGAAGAACTCCTCCAGCACGCCATAGATGCCCCAGGGTGCACGGGAGACATAGAGGATCGGGTTGGCTTCATGGCCCGACACTCCTGCATGAAGAGCCCTGTACAACGCAGCCACACCAGGGAAGGCGACGCGGCTCTGGGCACCCTCGACGAACAGCCGCCAGAGCATGCCGAGCTTATTGGCGACGCCCGTATGCATGATCGTATCATCGATGTCGCTGATGACAACGTATCGGCAGCGCTCAGATGGGATGAAGATCTGGCCACGCGCCTCGACCCGCTGCGGCTCCTCAAGAACCAGGTCTATGGGGTGCCAGAGGTCATTGGGAGTTGGCTTTGTTCGCGGACGGAGATGAACTCTAAAGTAGCCGTCCTGATCTGTTGTGACCCGCTCTTCGGTGCCGCAAAAGCGAGCGGTAATCACGGGGCCAGCAATCGTTCGGCGGGCGAGACGACGACCAATGTCTCGCAGCTGCGAAGAGAGCTTCTCGTCATTGGCAGAATGCCCGGAGTGCGATTGCCAGTACACACGACCAATGAGGAAGACTTCAGTCCGTGACCCATAGCCTCGGTAGGGCTCGAGAACGATACCGCTCCTGCCCTGAGCTGTGCGCACTGGGCGCGCAACAATGTTCAGGATTCCCTTTGCCGCCCTTCCCAAGCGCCTAAGGATGCCGCGCTGATGTATGACTTTGGTCACGCTGCTGCCTTAGCTCCGGGATCGGGTTGTCTGGACTGCCAAGCTGGGACGGTTCGTGGGTTCGGGCCGCGCCTCCTCCTGGTTGGATCGCGGGTGCATGTAGATTTCGCGGACTGGCCGCGGCAGGGCTATCCCGTGCTCGCGGAACAGCTTCCACAGCTCCAATAAGACTTCACCCTTGATGTTGTGGATCCCGTTGGTCGCATCAGCAATCCAGAATCGAAGTTGCAGCTCAATTGCATTCTCGCCGAAAGCTATCACAAGTGGATTGGGTACAGGGCTCTTGAGGATGCGAGGCGGCCGACTGGCAGCCTCCTTCATCAGTGCCAGCACCAGCTCGAGGTCAGCATCCAGGGGTGCCCTCACGTCCAGCTTGAGCCGCACTCGGTCGCTCTTATGCGACCAGTTCAGGACCTGCTGCGTGATGATGTCCTCGTTGGGGATCAGGTACTCAGTCCCGTCTCGCGTCTCGATGGCAACGTAGCGGGCACCTAGGGTTGATACCCAGCCATAGGTGCCGCCGACCTCAATCACATCACCAGGTTTGATCGAGCGGTCCATCAGCAGGATGAAGCCGCTGAAGAGGTTTGACACGGATTTCTGTAAACCCAGCCCGATCCCCACACCAATCGCGCCAGTCAAAAGAGCGAGCGTGGAGAGATCAATGCCTACGCTTGTGAGGCCAAACACGACAGCAATCGAGATAAGTATGACCTTGAGGAGCTTGCCCAACAGCACTTGAGCGCGTGGGGTAAGATCCTTGACCCGTGCGATCCGTTGCTCGAACAGGCGGGAGGCCACAGTCGCTACCCACAGCAGCAGGGCGAGGGAGAGAAGGCCCTTGAGAACGCTCAATGCTGAGAGGCGAACAGTTGCCGTCGTAAGAGCCAGGCTGTCTAGGACATCCAGGAGCGGATCCAGCAGATTGACGATGTTGAGAGCGGCCAGCGTCCAAGCCGTCAGCGCCACGAGGCGAGCCAGCGAGCGTGAGGGCACGAGATCGGCAACAAGGCGGATCAAAAGCCATGCGACAAGCAGGTTGACGGCCACGCGCGCGACATCGTGCGGCCAGCCTCGCTGCGCCGCCACCGCAATGGCCACCCAGAGCCCCAGCGCCCATACTGCCGTCGTGATGAGAGGCACGATCCGGTTGATGATCCAGTCGCGGCGGGCTGCCCACTCGCCTGAACCGTCAGTGAGATCCTGGCTGATCCACTGGCACGTCCATTGGCGGATCGGACGTGACACAAGCCAGGCGATAGCGCCAGTCAGTGCAATAGCAGGGAGTTGAGCTACGTTAGCAACGGTGACGATGTCGGCCAGAAGCCATGCGATTAGCCGCTCCAGATAGACAACGCTTGCCTCAATTGAGATCATCATAGCAGCGCTCCTGCGCCACTGTTCAGTATACCAGTTGGACAATTAAAGCAGTCTGGTCGAGTTCCATGCCACGCAAGGCATAGCTGAGACGACACAGGAAACTGGCGCGGCCTTCTAAAATCATAAGTTGGAGACGAAAAGAAATCTACAGCGCGCAGTTACATTCTGCGACCTGCCAGCCACGCCTTCACGTCGGAATCAGCTTGATCCTTTGAAAGGCTGTAGCTCTTCATAATTTGTGCCGAGAGAGCCTCGGGGCTCTTAAGAGCTTCAGCCGCAGCCGGTGTAAGCTTGGTCCACTTTGCAGAAATGTCCTGCGGAGAGACTCGAATGGTCTCGTAAACAATCATCTTATTCTCCAGATTTTGCGTAGATCATATCAATCTTAATGCGCCATCTCATGGAAGTACAATGGTATTATTCAGAAATGCGGCCTGTTCGACCTTGAATTTTTCCTGCGACCGAGCGTTTTCCTCCTCTTGAGGGAGGAAGACGATGCTGACCGACGCACAATAGATGGTGCTGGAGCCGCTGATCGAGACGTGCAGGCGCAAGGGCAAGACCGCACCACCACACCTCAGGACCAACCACCTAGCCAGGATTTCTGCGACACAGGCTTCACCGATATCGGGAATTGTTCCATCCTCATAGTGTCGCAGGACAGGGCAATTCTGCGGAAATGGTATTGCACCTAGAACAATCAGAGTACGAGTGACCTGAGTGAACGGCGGCTCAATGGGCTGCCGTCGCGAGGCGCATGGCCGTTTTCCAGAAATGCGTCCGCCACACGCGGTCCGAGGCAACATTCACCTCGGCCAGGGGGCAGGACCATGAGACGGAACAACGATATCATTGTGTCGCATGCGACTAGCGAGGAGCACCTCAAGCGCGGCCTAGCACTCCTGACGGCTCAGACTCGGTTGGACATCAGCATACCGAATTGTTTGGGCATCAGCGGCGAATCCCTCGAAAGCCAGGGGGCAGGCAGCGTTACCCAGGCCGAGTTCAATCGCAGCATTCTCGAAGCGAGCGCGGACTGCATCAAGGTTCTCACCTTGGATGGTCGCGTGCTCTCCATGAACGAGCATGGCCGCGGCTTGATGGAGATCGACAAGGTCGAGCAGTTGAAGGGGACGCTGTGGATCGAGTTCTGGTCCCACGATCAGCGCCCCGCCGTTCAGCGGGCGATCAACGCCGCATTGTCCGGTGATGTCGGGCGATACTCTGGATACCGGCCCACGGCTAAGGGCAGACCAAAGTGGTGGGACGTGGTTGTGACACCGATGCGCGACGCCCGAGGAACGCTCACGCACCTCCTCGTCGTTTCGCGTGATGTGACCACCGCACGAGATTACGCCGAAGCCGGTGACCTGCTGGCTCTGGAACTCGGCCACCGCATCAAGAACATCTTCGCTCTCGTCAATGGGCTCATCACCCTTGCGGCTCGTCCCAATCCTGCCGTGCAGCCCTTTGCGGCGACCCTGCGGGAGCGCTTCACAGCCTTAAGCCGCGCCCTCGACTATGTCGTGCCCTCGAAGTTAGCCCCTGCCCAGCGATCTGCAACGACATTGCAAGGGCTTCTGGGTGCTCTTCTCGGCCCTTACGAGGATGCCGCGCATCACAAGCGACGTTTTGTGATCCGGGGGGATAACCCTGCGGTCGGCGGTAATTACCCACGCCATCAGCAGGAGCGGTTTTAGGCGCTGACGGTAGCGAGGATGGTGCCGAAGATGGAGGCACCGGGTGTCAGACGGGCTGTATCAACGACGGTGCGCACCGCGGCCTCACCT